>ERZ773021.271-NODE-271-length-30380-cov-273.191_pt1 | contig 30380 bp, 18 predicted proteins | sample MGYA00511668_ERZ773021 | MGnify/ENA primary metagenome ERZ773021 (study PRJEB29015, sample SAMEA2737961) | human oral metagenome | biome: human oral; feature: human-associated habitat; material: dental | place: China | collected 2032 ... | reverse complement strand
CTCCCTGCTGAACCTGACAGAAGGAGCACCCATGGGACCCTGCGTAGGCCACCCAAGTCTGCGACAGCCGGTGGAGCTGCTGAGCACGCTGCTCGAAGAGCCCATCCTGGAAGGTCTCGTCGGTGCGTCGAGGAAGATGCCCCCACCGCCACGAACTGACGATGATGCGTTCCCTCGTCATGCCCGATCCGGGCTCGGTGACGGACTGCCTGAGCCCCCGGAACTGCCTGCCCGCGGCCCTCTCCTGCTCGGTGCGCACATCAGAGTCGTCCAGCTCGAAGCCCTCTCCCCGCTCCGAGGCGACGACGTCGTACGGCACGTAGGTGATCGTGTAGGGGTCGACATCCTCATGACCGTTCACGTCAGCGGCGCCGAAGCCGTGGCCGACCTCGTCCAGGCCATGTCCGGACAGGAGAGAGAGGACTCGACTCACCTCGTAGACGAGTTCCTTTCTCCCCTTCGGTTCCTGAGTGAGGTTACGGACCCAGGAGAACGCCTGAGGGCTCGACGGGTCACGCAGAACCAGGTGCACGGCGATAAGCGCCTTCGTTACCGTCTCCCGGGCTGGGAGGCTGTCGCAGGAGCCTGCCGAGGAGCCGGAGGGGCCGCTCACGGTCTCGACTCTGAGAACGTCCCACGCGAAAGCCCGGAAAGGCGCGGTGCCGTGGCTGGTCCGGTTCTTCTCGCTGACGAATACGGGTGAGAGCTCCTCGTAGACGTAGTGACCGCGGTGCTCGGCGGAGAGCATCCGTTTTCTCACCGGCTCGCGCAGCCGGCGAGATGCCCCGTCGAAAACGGTCCGGCCCACTCCTCCGGTGACCGGCACCGGTCCTGAGGCGAAGAGAGGTTGCCACTGCTCCCACCGTCCGGGCAGCTCCCACGGTACGACGATGATGACACGCAGTGCGTTGTCATCCTCGGCATCGATCTCCATGAGTTCCGTCGGTGTGCGCTTATCGATCTGATTCATTGATGTGGTCTCTATTCTGTCCAGATAATGAGGCTCATGAATCGCGTGTACCAGTCCGATTCAGTTGAAACACCTAAAGCTACGGCTGCATCCTCAAGGGAATCGATAGTGCACTGAAGGACGTCCTGGTAAGAATGCAGTTGAGGTGTCGTAATTGCGAAGTCGTTCAGTGTATCCTGGGTTGCTACAGAAGTTGGGTTATTTCCGTGTGTAACCACTAGTCGGTTACGAATTTCGGCTAATATTCGCAGATAATCGCCTCTAGGTAAGTCTTTGAGTTTGCGAGATCTCGGGGGCGTTTCCCCAGGCTTTAATCGACTAATTAGTTTAAAATTTGAGCCTTCATGAAAGAGTGTCGTCCCTGCTGGTCTGGGGTTGAACTTAACTGCTTCGGCTGCAATCACAACAAGCCTGGGGTCGATATTTCCTTCTCCGATTTGATCGATAATGAAATTTATTGCACGCAGAATCGATATCAAAGTGCCAGCATGGTAGTCCGCACAGTTCTCCGATAACGGTTCTTTGACTGCGGTTTGATACTCCTCCTTCAAACGATCGCATTCTTCAGCTCGTTTGATAAGTTCCTGGTCGCCTGCTCGTAATACCCGGGCCGCGCTTATTAGGTTGAAGTTGCGCAGACTGGCTGATGCTGCGTCTCGCAGAGCGCCTTTCGCGTCGCTATGGAGGGCGATTCGGTGAAACTGGGTTTGAGTCTGACCGTCGTCGATATCAAAGTAGGTGGTGATAAACAACGGACTAGCATGTTCTGCGCACCATTGTTGCGCGGCTTTCAGTGCTCCGTATATAGCCGGCTTCTGTCCGGTCCCAACGATTACCACTGCGGCTGGGGACGTAACGTTGAGCGCCTTCTTGACTATATTTTCTGCGCTATCTAGGACTTCTGGTGTGCAGGAGTATTCGTCAGAACTAGACCCTTCGTACTTGAATTCGAAAGTTGATGGCGTGCTCTCACTCCAACCGAGAGCCCTATTTGTTGACTTCGCCGCTTCGTTGCTGTTGATTGCTAGTTGCTTGGATTTTTCTGCTTTGGAGTGTAAGGCGACGAAGGTTGCCCTTGGCTCGGGGGAGTTCTTTAGTCGTCCTGGAATGGCGGCCAGTATGTCTTTCTTGGGCGGGATTTTGAGAACTCGTTCGGGGATATAGTCACCTCGAGATGAGAATCCGCACCCAAATATATATAATATAGAGCAATCATTTGGCCTGGAAAGCCAGTCTGGGAACTCTCCAGGCAGTTCTGCGATCGCATTCACCGCAATGAAATCACTGAAGTCTAGAGTTTCCCCGCCATGTACTGTTTTCTTTCCAATCTCATTGAGATTTCCTTGGAGGGACAACCAATCTGCTGACTTTGGGCACTTTTCTCTAAGGTTGTCCTTTAACTGTTTTGCGGCATTGATGGCTTCCCCTAAAGTGGGGGCTTTCTTTTTGTCTCCCTTTGCGAGTAAATTATGATGTAAGTTATACTTCAGAGTGTCTTGCTCTTGATAGAGAAGGGTTTCGTAGTGTTTTTCGACCCATGCGCGGAGTGCCAATCCTGCTCCGATGTCGGCGCGCGCCATATCTAGGCGAACGATTTGAGCTAGCTCGTCCTCCGTGAGTATTTGTGGGGTGTCGCGAAATTTGTTGGCTATGTTTATGAGAGACTTGTGTTGTGCTGTAATTGTGAGGTCGATTTTGTTGTGTTCCGTTTTCCAATCTTTGGCTTCGATAAGATAGCCGAGCGATCTGAGCCAATAAAAGGGTGCCTCTTCGATTTTTTCCTTATTAACGAATATAGCCTTGTTCTCGGTCATTCCCGGAGATGCCGACAACCTCCAGTTGAAACCTAACCGATCAACTGTTCCCATGATTGATAGTACAGTCATTGTTGCTGCTGATATTCCATTAACTATGACGTCTTCAGTCGAAGGTATATTTCGTAAAGTCTCGTCCAGACTGCTGGTTCGGGTTTCTTCTTGTAAACCGCCGTCGCCTATAACTTGGACGTCGAATCTGAGTCCATATTTTTCTTCTATGTTTTTCTTGACTTCCGGGAGATTCATCGCCTTTTCCAGGAGGTGGGCGATGGTGTTGGTCTCGGTTCCTGATACTCCTTGATTGGTGCCGTAGAGCAGGATATGGACGTCTTGGAGTGGGCACTCAAGGGAGGCGAGTGTTAGTGCCAGCGGTGTAGGGGTGGTGCGCGTTTGATCTTTCGTCAACACTGAAACTAAGTCGAGAGTGTTGCGGCATCTGATTTTCTGAAGTATCTCTGTTTCGGCGTTCTTCTGGGCTGTCAGCCTTTCGGGGCGGGGTATATGAGTGATGTTGATCCCTAAGTCACCATTGCCAACTGGGTGAATGATAGTCGTCATTGCCTTGTTCTTTCCGTTTGCAGACGCCTGGTAAGGTGATGGGTGCCCCGTAAGAGTGTCACATTTGATGCGATCGTGCAGAACTTCTGCAAAGTTGACGATTCACCTATTGTCGTCGCTCGTGTTCAAAAGAGTGGAACGTTAGACCTGCATAACGATCTTTGTCAAGAGCATCTTTTTCTCTGGTCAAACACTCGCCACGCCAACCGGCTGTCTGGTAAGACTGTTCCGGGTCGCACAGCCGCGCCACCGTCCGAACGGAGTTGACGATGCACCTTGTCATGCTTGAAACCAACGGGAACCAGCGCTTCATCTTCTCCTCACCGCGGTTGCGGGACAGCGTCGGTGCCTCCTCCCTGCTGACCAAGCTCGAGCAATGGACTGCGCACGAGCTCCTCACTACTGGCGCGGCCGCAGCCTGGTGCGCGGCTCGCGGACTGCCCGACGGCCGGGAACCGCACGAGTCCCAGCGGGTCTCCGCATCCTCCGGCAAGGTCATCTTCCTGGTGGATTCAGCCCAACAGGCCAAGGACGTCATCGGCGCCGTGACGCGCAAGGTCCTCGCCGAGGCTCCGGGCATGGACGTCTCCGGCGTTTTCATCCCACTGCCAGCGCCGTCGAACCCGCAAGACTCTGACACCGCCTACGTCACCGAGAGCGCGCTCAAGGAGATCCACGCGGAAGCAGCCCGCTACGCCCTCCAACGCCCGCCCGCCGAGGCGCGCTTCTCCCAGCTTCCCTTCCTCAGCCGGGCCAAAGACTCTTCCCTGCCTGCCTCCCCGCCGCTGAGTACCCGGGACGAGGCCAAGGACGATCGCCAGGACACGCTGTCGCTGACCTCGCGCGTCCGGCGCTACGGGGCCTACGAGGCCCGCATACATCTTCTGGGCAAGGCAGGCAAGGCAAGCAACACGCTTCAAAGCAATGAAGAGCTCCTGACTCGGGACCCCACCAAGCTGGCGGAGAAGCTGCGCCTGGCCTTCAGCGGCTCCATCACCCCGGCGGACAACCCCGATGAACTCGTGGCGGAGCGAAGCATCGACCGCGCCGAGGCCGCCGTACGCCGACTCGGGAACGCCATCCAGTCCGACCCGGATGCCAGCAGCACCGCCAGCCCGGACACCGACTCCGGCGACTACACCTTCCTGTCCAAGGTCGCCGTCATCCACATTGACGGCAACGGCGTCGGCGGCATCATGAAGGAGCTCAACTCCTCGAAGGACCGCGTCGCCCCAGGCGTGTTCAAAGCCAAGATCGGCTGCGACCGCGACGACCCCGACGCCCTGCGTCGCTTCCTCCTGGCGGTCAACAGGCATCTGGATGATGCCGTCACACTCGCCTTCGCCGCCGCCTGGGCGCGCATCGCCGAGCTGTCCCGTCATGACGACGACCGGGCCGGGCGTCGTCATACCGCCATTCCGGTCGTCCCGGTGATCCTCGGTGGCGACGACGTCACCGTCATCACCAGCGGCGACTACGCCATGCCCTTCGCCGCCGCCTACCTCCGCTACTACGAGGAGGCCACCGGCAACGACCCGATCCTGTGCTACCTCACCCCACCCGAAGGCCAGGACACCGGCCCCATGACCGCCGCTGCCGGCGTCGCTATTGTCAAACGCAATTTTCCCTTCCACATCGCCTACGAGTTGGCCGAGAAGCTGGTTGGTCGCGCCAAGAAAGTCGGCAAGACGGCGCAGCCGCCGTGCTCAACGCTCGACTACCACGTCCTGTTCGACACCACGGTCCTCGACCCCGACGAGGCCATACGCGGCTACGAGCGCTTCACCACCCGTCCCTTCCGCCTGCTCAACGACGAGACGTCGTCGGTCGCGAGCACCTGCAACGTCGGCTCCAGAACCGCCGGCTTCGGCGACGATGAGAACAGCACATCCGCCGACTCCTCGACGAACGGTCTTCGCCACGCGCCCTGGGAAGCGACCTGCCGGCGCGTTGCCCGGTTCAAGGGAGTGTCCCTCGGCAGCACCGACGAGAGCCGAAACGAGACCGACCTCGAACCGTTCCCACGCACCCGGGCGGCGCGTATCCGCGGCCTGCTGTCCGCGGATACGCGGGAACGAGCCGCTCATCGTGACGACGACGCGACGGACGCTCCGACCGCTGAGGCCGCGGACCGCGAGACTCCGGGCTCCGAGACGCCTGAGAAGAAGGAGGACCAGGAGACTCCGTCGCACCGGCGAGCCCGCGACGAGTGGAAGGCGGCCCGCGAGGAGGTCGGCGACTGGATCGACACCGAGCTCGGCGGCATGGGCGCCGTGTTCGACCTCCTCGAGCTCTCCGACCTCCTGCCGCCCTCCTTCTTCGAGCTTCCCCTCCCCAGCCTGGGGGAGGCCCCCTCGCCGCGCTCACCCAGTTCGAGGCGGGGGATTCCCCTCCCCAGCCTGGCGGAGCCCCCCAACACAGCATCGGAGGCCACCGAATGAGTCCCTCATCCCCGACCTCCTTCCCCCTGTCGGTCACCTTCCACTCCGACTGGGGCGTCACCACCGGAACCGGCGTCGCCGGCGGCGTGGACTCCGTCGTGGAGAAGGACGAGCGCGGCCTGCCGATCGTGCGCGCGACCGTGCTCGCCGGCGTCGTGCGGGAGCAGTCGCTCCTCGCGGCCCAGGCACTCGACGATGGCTCTGGCCGCTCCTGGCGCGCCTTCGCCTCCGCCCTGTTCGGCTCCGACCTGGCGCCGCGGCTCGTCACCTTCTCCGACGCCAGGCTCATCGACCCGCCGGCCGACCCCACCGACCTCATCCACGAGGTCGTCTCCCTGTCCATCGACGAGAAGACCGGCACGGCGCGCGAGGACTTCCTGAGGATCTTCGAACGCGCCGGCGCCTGCCGGCTGCGCGGCGAGGTCACCCTGTCCGACGTCGACCAGGACGGACGCCCCCTGACCTGGAGCGACGAGCAGCGCGACGCCGCCGAGCTCCTCCTGGCCCTGGCCGGCCTGCTGGTGCGCGCCATCGGCTCCAACCGGGCGGCCGGCGACGGCGTCTGCGACGTCCTCATCCACGCCGACCACGAGCCCGGCGACACCCGGGCCGTCAAGGACTGGTGCCGCACACAGCTGGGCAGGTGGAAGGGACGCGGTGCCCCGCAGGTCCCCGCGGCGGACGCTGCCGCTGCGGCGGCCCCGGTCCTTCAGGCGAGCCGTGCATCCACCGCTACCGGCACTTTCCACGAGGCGACCCTGACGATCGACCTGCGAACCCCCGTGGTCTCCTACCAGGTCCCCATGTCCAACGAGATCCGCTCCCTGGACTTCTTGCGCGGCACCGTCCTGCTGCCCTGGGTGCACCGGCTCATCACGCGCACCGTCGCCCAGGCCCCCGGCGCATCGGAGGCCCTCGTCCAGGAGGTCCGCGACGCCGTCGTCAACGGGGAGCTGCTCGTCTCCGACGGCGTCGTCTCCTACCAGGGGGAGCGCGGGCTGCCGATGCCGCTGGTGTTCTCCAGCCCCAAGGTCGGCCAAGGAGCCGAGAGCCAGGAGCCCAAGACGGCTGAGGGCGAGGGCGACGAGAAGATGCGCGTCTGCAACCGGATGCGCGCCGAGGAGCCCGAGCACGAGGTCCACAAGCCGCTGCGCAACGGATACGTCTTCCCGACCGCCGGCGCGAAGGGTGCCCCGGCGCTCATCGGGCGGCAGTCCACCGCGCACGACGCCGCCACCGGGGCGGCCAGGGACGGCCAGCTCTACCTGGTGCGGGCTCTCCCGGCGGGCCTGAGCCTCCAGGCGACGGTGACGGTCTCGACCCGCCTGTACCAGCGGATCGGGAAGCAGCTGGAGGCCCTCGCCGGCACCGGGCACCGGGCCCGCCTCGGGGCGCGTCGCCTCAGCGGCACCTTCGGCGAGACCGAGTGCACCCTCTCGGCCTTCGCACCGAGCCCGGCGCCCCAGGCGGTCGACGCCGAGGACACGACGATCTGGTTCACCTCCGACGTACTGGCCCGCTCATCCCGGCTCGGCCCGGGCGGGAGCCTGACTGACCTGCTCGCCGCCTTCCAGCGGGCCGGAGCCCCCATCGAGCTCGCCGAGGCAGACGGGACATGCTTCAATGCCGGAGTCAGGCACCGGCGCGTGGACTCCTGGTCCGCGGCGAGCCACCAGCCCCGGGCCACCCGCATGGCCATCCAGGCCGGCTCGGTCCTCAAGGTGCGAACCACCGCCCCGGAGAAGCTGGCCGCCATGGCGGCCGTCGGCATCGGGGAGCTGCGGGCGCAGGGCTTCGGGCGGTTCGTCGTCGGGCACCCCCTGCTGGAGAAGGAGACGTTCACACTGAGGAGCCTTCACGGGGAGGACCTCGCACCGACCGCTGATGGTGCTGTGGCATCGAAGGAGGCTCAGCGATGAGCGTGACCCGCTATGAGCTCACCGTCCACCTGGTGACGGACGCGCCCCTCCACTCGGGAGGCATCGACGAGGTGGTCGACCGCCGGCGCGACCCAGAAGATAGGACCACCGTCGCCCGGCGATTCGCGCGCGACGGCCACGGCCGTCCGGTCCTCACCGGACGCTCCGTCAAGGGCGCCCTGCGAGCCGCCTGCCAGCGATTCCTCGAGGATCACGGCAACGCCGTCAGACTGACCAAACGCGATCTGCAGCAGCTGTGGGGCGATGACGGAACCCGCGGGGCCGGTTCGGCGGCGCCGCTGCGGGCCTCGGCGATCACCGTGCACACGGTCGAGCTGCCCATCGAGGGCTATGAGGGGAATGAGGAGCACAAGATCATGCTCCCGACCCGGATGGGCAACGCCATCGACCGGTACTGGGGCTCGGCCGGCGACACCGCGCTGTTCAAGCACGAGTACCTGCCCCGCGGCAAGGAGCTCGCCCTGACCATCACCGCGGAGGCCGGGCTGCCCGACGACGTCGAGGTGCCTCAGGGCGATGTCGCCCCGCCCGGGCCGGAGCAGGTCGAAAAGCTCTTCTCGCTCATCATCGGGCTCATCAAGGACGGCAGGGTCGCCTTCGGCGGCCGGCAGAACGCCGGGTGGGGGAGGGTCGCGCTCAGCGACTCGGAGAAGGCCTGGACCCTCACCAAGGCGGAGCCGGGCAGCCGGGCGGGACTGGAGGAGTGGCTCTCCGGCGCCGGCGGCCGCTCGGTCGACGTCGCCCCCGTGGACTGCGGGGGCAGCGGCCGGATGCGGATCGAGATCACCTGGGACAGCCCCACCGGGATCCTCGTGGCCGAGCCCCAGGATGACGGCTCCCAGGAGGAGGCTGACACCGGGGCCGCAGACGGATCGCCGGAAGAGGCGGAAGGCGCGGACTCTGAGGAGACGAAGCCGGCCCGCCCCCTGCGCGCCGGCCCGGAGGAGACCGACCCGATCGTGCTGCCCGGAAGCTCCGTCCGCGGCGCGCTGAGGACCCGGGCGACGCGGATCGCCCGCACCATCCTGCTGGCGAAGAAGGACCCGAGCACGGTGGCCGACTGGTCGGGCGCCGGCGTCCACGAGCAGCTCGCGCAGGATCCGAGCCTGGTGCGGGACCTGTTCGGGTCGACGACGCACCGCGGTGCGCTGACGGTCCTCGACACGCTCGCCGCCGAGGACGGCCCGAGCCGCAAGGTCACGCACAACGCCGGCGACCGGTGGACCGGCGGCGTCGCGGACGGGTTGCTCTACAGCGAGGAGGTCTACGACTCCACCTGGAACAGCATCGTCCTGGAGCTCGACCTCGACCGGCTGCTGACCAACGCACGGGCGGGCCTGGGGGAACCGGACGGGCAGGAGGACAGCCGGGGCGAGGACCGCAGCCGCGCCGCCTTCTGCCTCCTGGGGCTGGTGCTCGCCGAGCTGGCCGCCGGGACGCTCCCACTGGGGAGCCGCGGCACCCGGGGCATGGGGCAGGTCGAGGTCAAGGCCATGGCCGTGACCGGCGGCAAGGGCCTGGGGATCGAGAACTGGTCCCTCAAGGCGGAGGACGGGACGGGCGAGTCGCTTCCTCGGCGGATTCTGAAGGGGCTCAGGGACGTGAGCTTTGGGATCGAGAGGAATCCGAGAGCCGGAGCCGGCTGGGAGGGATGGTCCTCCTACCTGGTGGGCAGCAGCGAGAGGCCGCTTGAGGACAAGGAGGAGCGGGATGCCTGAGAAGACGTGGGAGCCGGAGCCGTTGCGAGAGGCGGTCTGGAAGGACATGCCCGGCGCGGGAGCCGAGCAGCCCGGGGGCGCCGAGCTGCAGCGGGTTCTTGAACGCGCCGAGGACCTGGGCGGCGAAATCAACGGCGTGGCCTACACGACCAGCGGCGCCTACTCGGTGAGAAGGGCGGGGGCTTCCGGGCTCACCACCCTGATCGAGAGGGATGGACAGGCCGGTTCCCGGGAGCAGGAGATCGACCTGGACACTGTCTTCGAGCTGCGCCTGTGGCGGGTAATGGGCAAGAAGACCGACGACGGCGGCAATGTTGCCGGCGAGGACGGCGTCCTGGCCCACGAGCTGCGGTGGCTCAACGGCAGTGGGGCCGCAGAGATCGTGGTCGGCGCGTCCCGCGAAGGTCTCCCGGGCGGCAGCGACTGCTGGGTTCGGGAGAACAGCTATCTCCAGCACGGAGAGAAAGGCGAGGTCATGGACAGCATCGAGGTCTTCACCGTGGAGGAGACGTACGGAAACACCGTATTCACCGACGAGCTCATGACCGGAAGGTGGGGTTGACATGACCGCGTTCCAGCCGTTCCACTCCGCCGTCAACCGGATTCCGGTACCGAGAGAACAAGCTCAGAAAAAAGGTTACTCCTCCGACCTCTTCGAGGATGATGTCGCGCCTGCCCATGATCATCTTGCCGCTGAGAGATGGACAGGATCAGTTGATCTGAAAATCACCGTCAAGACACCTCTTGTGTTTGGTGAACAGAGTGCTGAGCCCTCATCGAGCCGTGAGGTCAATGAGCAAGGTAGGCCATGCGTCTCTCTTCCTGTTGACGTAAACGAAAAAGCGATAGTTCCGCCAACAATGATCAAAGGGATGATATCTCGCGCATTTGAGACGCTAACCTGCTCCCGTTTCAGGGTGTTTGCCGGACATGATGAGCCCCTTACGTACCGCGTCGATCCCGCACAGGCCAACGGCCTCTTCCCGGGTGTCGTATATTATGATGACGAGATCCAGGGGTGGGCGGTTGAGATCCTGAACGGAACTGGAAATAAAAACGAGATGGCGTTGCTTAGGGATTCAGTTGAAAAAGGTGCTGGAACTATTGTGTTAGAAGGTCACCCCAATCTTAAGTCAGGGGAGTCTGGTGAGCTTCCAACTGAGGCTGAAGTCATGTCGGAGTTCAGGGATAGAACCGAGCATGGTAAATGGGTGTATGTAAAGTTGACGAAATGGTATGGAAAATCAGGGAAACAAATAATGGTCACCCATGTCTGGAATGAAGATATCGGTGAAGAAGGAGACTTTGAGCGATTCTTCAGGGCTCCAATTGAAGGCGAGGAGTTTGCTGCCCATGGATTCCCGTGCCGGACTGCGCCTCGCAATAAATACGCAGAAGACCTGTATAAGGACAAAAAATACGAGAGATTTTTCTTCAAGGCAAAGAAAGGAAAGGACGGAAGGTGGCGAGAGAAAAAGGGGACTGCCGTTGCACTACCTCCGGACGTCATCTCAAAATATGAGAAGATTGTGCGCTCATATGTGGAAATGAGTAAACGGCCGGAAAGTCGAAGTCTACTCAATCGGGCGGCTGATGGCTCGGAGCGAGAGAAGCTTGGACAGTTGTTGAAGGATGATCCCGTATTTGTGGTGTTGAGTGCAAAAACTTTAGATGATGGTGCGGTTGAGGGGCAAGTTAATCGCAATGTCAAGGTGTTGGCAGTGCTGCCAACCATGGTGGGGCGGCGAACCTATGACTTGTCTCCAGCGGAATTGGCGAAGAGGCAGGGTGTGTTCCCTGTCGATGATAAGGGTCGTGCATCAGCAGCGGACAGGGTGTTTGGGTATGTCGTTCCCAGTCCTGAGCGGGGTGCTGTCGGAGGCGACGTTGCGTCGCGTGGGCGCATCAGTATAAGTGCGGTGGATTCGTCCAATGCTGTCATCAGCAGGGACCGGAGAGAGCTTCCTCCTCTGCTTTCTCCTAAAGTGTCGTCCGCGCGTCGTTTCCTTACGGACAGTTCGGGGAAGACTCCGCTTACCGCCTCCGGTGGTCCTCTGAGGCGTGGTGATTACTTTAGGGAAGGGCAGCACTTGGGTGCTGCCTGCTATCCGGTTCATCGGAACCAGTTGGGTAAGAATGAATTTTCTAAGGGTAATCAAGAGGAGTTGGGTACGAAAGACGGGGAGTCTAGTAATGGTGCGGTTCGGTTGGCGGTGAATTCCTGGATTAAAGCGGGAAGTGATTTTAAGTGCACTCTTCGCTACGAGAATCTTTCCCAAGATGAGCTCGCCGCATTGTTGTGGGTTCTTACCCCTGAGAATCTCGTCCCTGAGGAGGAGCGAGATGGCGGTGGAAATAAAGTTGGATACTTGCGTATGGGGCTCGGCAAACCTTACGGTCTGGGCGTTGTTGAGGTTCGCATGGTGGGGAATTCTCTGAAGGCTAAGGCGGGTGTGGATCTAGCGAATGATTATATGTCGCTAGAGAGCTGTGACGGACTTGATGGTAAGGGTGTTTCTTCGGCTGATTTCTTGCTTCCGAAGGAAGAGTTCCTCGCGAGGGAGCCTTGGGTTCGGGCTATGCGACGTGCCGCCTACGGCTATGCCGATAGGGTTGAGGTTCGTTACATGACTCTGGATGAAAATAAGGCAAACAATATAACCGATAGTCGGACTGGTGCACCAAAGCGAAATAAAGGGATTTCACCAAGAGATTTGTTTGGGGAACAAGCGAGAAAGCCTTTGAGTATTCATCATCCGGAAAGAAATGGAAATGCGAGCAACCGCAATGGTGGACGGCAGCATGGCGAAGGGCGTCAAGGCGGTCACCATGGCAAGGCTCGTCACCGCGGCCGGCGGCACTGATCGTCGCGCAAGACGCGGTCGTCGTCGCAGGCGGGATGGGATACACCGGTGAGCCGCGCGTTCTCGACGTGCTGCCGGCTCACCATACCCCTCGGTACAGCCCGGCGTCGTCGAGCGCGGGCGTGATCCCGTGGATCTCGCTGCGTGTCAGGCAGGAGTCGCACAGCGGGTAGAGGCGGATGACGTCGTCGGCCTGGTTGATGATCTCGGTGACCTGTCGGCGCACCTCGTCGAGTTCGGCGGGCTCCAGCCGCAGCTGGAAAACGGACTCCTGGAGCCGGTAGCCCCAACCCTCCAGCGCGGCGGCCAGGCGGGCCTGCCGCGCTGGAGGCCGAGGGAGAGGCTGCGACGCTTGTCGGTGGAGGCGTGCAGCACCCCGAGCGAGGTCTCGAGTCCGGCGGCCAGCAGAGCGCCCGTGCACTCGGCCGGCAGGATCGCGTAGGCGTAGGAGAGGGCGGCGTTGGCCAGGTCCTTGGGTGGGCGGCGACTGCGTCCGTCGAAGGCGACCTCCGGTGGGACCAGTCCGGACAGGCAGCTGAAGTAGGCTGTCGAGGCGGCGCTCTCCAGCCCCATGAGTTCGTCGACGTCTGCGGCAGGCCGTCGGCGCCGTCGACGATGAGACGGTTCTGGCTGATGTGGACGCGGGCGCCGTCGCGGCCGACGTAGACCACCTGGTCCGGGTCGGGACGGCCCTTGATGTCGTGGCGGGGGTCGACGGGCGGGAAGCTGCGGGAGAAGTCCGTCCCCAGGTAGCAGAAGCCCTCATCGAAGCTGGTCATGGCGGTTTTCTCCTGGTTGAGTCGGAGTCCTCTGGGCGTCAGGAGGGAGTCGAGGAGCTCGAGGGCCTCCAGGAGGTCGGGTTCATGGGGGCTGCAGATGACGATGTCGTCGGCGAAGCGGGCGTAGCCGTAGCCCGCGTCGCCCATGGCCCGGTCGACGTCGGTCAGGGCCAGGTTGGCCAGGAGCGGGGACAGGCAGGAGCCCTGGGAGATGCCGCGGTTGCGGGTGCGCCGCTCGCCCCTGGCGCGCCGAGGCCGGGCGATGAGCCGGATGAGGTCGATGGTGCGCGGGCAGCCGGCGATGGGGGAGAGGGCGGCCAGGGCGTCCTCGATGCTGAGGTTGGGGAAGTAGTCCTCGATGTCGGTGCGCAGCACGTAGCGGTAGCCGGTGTCTCGCAGCCTGGCGAGGTGGTCGACGGCGTCGTCGGTGCCGATGCCCGTCCGGTAGGCGAAGGAGCAGGGGGACATGACGAGGTCGGCCCTGTGGGCGACCGCGTTGACGACCGCGCGCTCGACGACCCGGTCCCGGATGGAGGGGATGTGCAGGGTGCGGACCTCCCCGGAGGTGCCCTTGGGGATGCCGAAGCTCAGGAGCGGGTCGGGTTCGTAGGTTCCTGAGCGCAGGGACTCGGAGAGCTCGGTGAGGAAGTCATCGAGATGCTCGGCGAACTCCTTGGTCTTGCGCTGCAGGACGCCGTCGGAGGCGTCCTTGGCGAGGACCATGCGCCAGCCTCCCTCCAGGCCCTCGCGGGAGCTGATGCGCTCGAACAGGGTGCCGGTGGCCGCCTCGGACAACGTAAATCCTGCTGCGTGCTGGAGCGGGTGAATGTCCTCCCCGAGGTGCTGGCCCGGTTTCGCGCGATCGGAACGACGGCGACGACGGTGCGGGCGAGGTGGGGATGGCGGTGTCGTTGATAGTGGTGGTGATGGCTGGGCTGGACGCATCATTGCGGCCTTTCAAGGGCGGGAACGTGAAGAGGCTCTGGAGGACAGGATATCGAGATTCTGGCGGGCAAGGGAGAAGATCGGCATGCGATCTCCCGGCACGTGTCGATATATGCCTTCATGCGCCTTCTGGGGTTGGGTACTTTCTGACCTGACAAAGGGGATTTCGACGGGAACCTGTTCGGGTCTTAATGCACCTTCTGGTGCTGGGTGCCTTCTGCCGGAATCGTCATCAACAAGCTGCGCACGGGAACCAGGGGGTCTTAATGCACCTTGTGGTGCTGGGTGCTTTCTGACGTTGCTTATTGAGTCGTACGGTGAGGTGATTGACCGGTCTTGATGCACCTTCTGGTGCTGGGTGCTTTCTGACATGAAGAAGGAGTACTTCAATGAGCGACAAGATGGTCTTGATGCACCTTCTGGTGCTGGGTGCTTTCTGACCTAAGGAGACAACATGAGCAAGAGTATCGCTGAGATGTCTTAATGCACCTTCTGGTGCTGGGTGCTTTCTGACACCAACACAGCCCGCCATATCGCCACGCCTGATTGGTCTTAATGCACCTTGTGGTGCTGGGTGCTTTCTGACGAAGTACGTCTCAGGGCAAGAGTTGCCCTTTGCTTCGGTCTTAATGCACCTTCTGGTGCTGGGTGCTTTCTGACCCCCGCCTCTGGGAACGGCGTCGTTTCACCACTTCCAGAGGCTGGAGCGCCACCGGCTCCGCAAGCACCTCGCGGGACCGGCCAGCCCTGCCTCTATTTAACCACCTTTCGGCGTCGTGACGCCAAGCGCCACCGACGGCACCCGGAGCACCTTCAGCCACCAACTTCCAACGACGTCAAGCCAAAAGGTCGACGGTCCCACCCGTGACTGTCGACGCTTTCTGCTTCGGCTATCGGTCCGACAGGATCTCGGACTCCTTCGACTGGGGAGCACAATGCGACCAACAGGAGAGTGTCTTGATTACCTTCTGGTGTGGGGTGTGTTCTGACGTTGAGTTCGACGCGCCTGACGTGGATGGTAGTGCTCTTGTGTATATCGCGGTGTTGGGCGCTTTCTGGCTGGACATGGGGACCACTGCAGACTACAGCAACATGCTTTAATGCACCTTCTGGTGCTGGGCGCTTTCTGATCCACTGCTGTGGGTGCTGGCTGTAACCTATTTCGCGTCTAGATGTATTCTGCTGTGAACTGTCGCTTGCGGCATGACGGACTACACCATCGGCGCAGACAAGGGGTTTCAATACACCTTCTGGTGCTGGGTGCTTTCTGACTGTATTTGCGTGTGAGCTGCTGCGCGAGATGTTCACGTCTTCATGCACCTTGTGGTGCTGGGTGCTTTATGAATTGTCCTCTACGGCATAGCAAATGCAGTGCTATATGTCTTAATGCACCTTCTGGTGCTGGGTGCTTTCTGACAGGACGGCTACGAGGACCCCTGGTGGGAGCAGAGCCAGTCTTAATGCACCTTCTGGTGCTGGGTGCTTTCTGACATGAGTGTTACCGTGCGAGGCCAAGATGAGGGTCTTAATGCACCTTCTGGTGCTGGGTGCTTTCTGACGAGGCCCTGAGCTTCGCCGGCGGCATGGCCGGGATGTCTTAATGCACCTTCTGGTGCTGGGTGCTTTCTGACCACGGATACATGAACTGATGGCCAGCAATAAAAAGTCTTAATGCACCTTCTGGTGCTGGGTGCTTTCTGACACCAACCTGCGTCAGTTTTGGCTGACGCGCGATCTGTCTTAATGCACCTTCTGGTGCTGGGTGCTTTCTGACGTGGTCATCAGCTCCTGACGTGGTCATCAGCTCGCGTCAGCAACTCGTCAACGGGTCTTAATGCACCTTCTGGTGCTGGGTGCTTTCTGACGCGATGACTTTGTGTCGCCGGACCGCGTTGTCCGCGAGTCTTAATGCACCTTCTGGTGCTGGGTGCTTTCTGACCCCCGCCTCTGGGAACGGCGTCGTTTCACCACTTCCAGGGGCTGGAGCGCCACCGGCTCCGCAAGCACCCTCCGGGACCGGCCAGCACCGCCCCTATTTAACCACCTTTCGGCGTCCTGACGCCAAGCGCCACCGACGCCCCCTCAGACACCTCCAGCTACCAGCTTCCGACGACGTCAAGCCAAAAGATCGACGTTCCTAGCCGTGACTGTCGACACATTGTGCTTCCGTGGCTCGGCCGGCGCGCCGCTGGGCCTCGTCCTCTCCGCCTTCTCCTGGCCGTCGATGCTGAAGAACGTCGACCTCTTGAACTCCCCGTACAGGCCGCCTCCCCTCCGGTAGTGTCGTCAGAAAGAATGAGGTAGACGGCCTTGCGCCGGCCTCCCGCCACCAGCCGGCGCCGCCGTCGGCCTCCACTGCCGCACCCACCACACATCACGCCGCAAAGGAGCCCCGTCGAGTGCCCGCCACCGTATTCGTCCGCTTCGATGCGCCCGGCCCGGTCGAGGCCACCCCCCGCCGCCTTCACGCCGCCTGGGGCAGAGTCCTCGATCTCCCCGAAGGAGTCAGCCCCGAGCGCGCCGCCCGCCTGCCCGCCCTCGCCCACCGCCCACCCCACGACCAGCCCGGCCCCAAGCCCTACTGCCTGGGCGACATGACCCAGACCCCGGACGGCCTCGGCGTCGAGTTGCGATTCCTCGACGACCGCCTCCTGGACACGCTCGACGCCTGGCTCGCCTGGGGCGGAGTCCTCCCCATCGGCGACGGCGGCGAGACCACCACCATGCTCGCCGCCGTCGAGGCCCAGGTCCTCGAACAGGCCGACTGGGAGGACCTCGCCGCCCAGACCGCCTCCACCGCCTGGGACATCCGCCTGCTCACCCCCACCGTCTTCACCTCCCGCGGCCACCACGTCCCCGAGGTCACCGCCGCCTCCCTGGCCACCAGCCTCCACGCGCGCTGGCGCCACTGGTGCCGCCCCCTGGCCCCCGAGCTCCCCGAGCGTGAGCGCCTCACCTCCGTCCTCATCACCCAAGACCGCACCCGCCGCACCGTCGTCGGCCTGGGCATACCGCGTGCCGACCGCCGCGGACGCCTCTCCAGCCGCCGCATCCCCGCCAGCGTCGGCGCCCTGCGCATCAGCGCCCCCGCCGCCGGCTCCATCACCGCCGTCTTCTCCCAGCTCATGGCCCTGGCCCGCTACACGAGCGTCGGCTCCCACAGCGCCTACGGGATGGGCGTCATCGACGTCGTCGCGGACGCACCATAAGGCGCAGGAACGCACCCCGGCCCTTAGTCCTCGGGCCCTACGGTGCGTCCTCGCGGCCCGGGAGCCTCCATCGGCCCGTTCGACCGGATCTTCCCGGCCACGCCCGGCGCGAACGTGAGCAAGCGCAATGGGACCTTTGCCGTGCTATCCGCTAACGTCTGAGGAATCAGTATGTTGAAGGGACCTACCGCACGATGAAAGATTCTGGGCGCGAGCCCGGCCGCAAGGACTCGGGGAAGCCGGGCAAGGCCGGTAAGAACGACCGCAACAAGCGCGACCGCAAGCTCCGCGACACCCTGGGCAACCCGTTCCTGTGGTTGGTGCCCTTCCTCCTGGTCGTCATCCTCGGCTGGGCCGTCTTCTCCTCGATGTTCGGCTACCGCACCATCGACACCTCCGACGGTCTGACGCTCCTGCGGGACAAGCCGGACACGATCAAGTCGATCACCGTCGTCGACGGCAACCAGCGCGTCGAGCTGGACCTCACCACCACCTACGTCCAGCCCAAGAAGAAGGGCATCGAGTCCCGCCCGGTGGGCAAGAAGGTCGAGTTCTCCTACACCGACGCCCAGGCCGAGCAGGTCGACCGCCTCGTGCAGGCCGCCGCCCCCAAGGAGGGCTTCAACTCCGTGGTGCCCACCACCAGCTGGTGGTCCTCCCTCATCCAGCTGCTCGTCCCCGCCCTGCTGCTGGGCGGCTTCATGTGGTGGATGCTGAGCCGCATGGGCGGCGGGCGCGGCGGCGCCATGGGCTTTGGCCGCTCCAAGGCGAAAGTCGGCTCCAAGGAGATGCCCGACGTCACCTTCGACGACGTCGCCGGCGAGGACGAGGCCGTCGAGGAGCTCGAGGAGATCCGCGAGTTCCTCTCCGAGCCTGAGAAGTTCCGCGCCGTCGGCGCCAAGATCCCCAAGGGCGTCCTCCTCTACGGCCCGCCCGGAACCGGTAAGACCCTCCTGGCCAAGGCCGTCGCCGGCGAGGCCGGCGTGCCCTTCTTCTCCATGGCCGCCTCCGAGTTCGTCGAGATGTTCGTCGGCGTGGGCGCCTCGCGCGTGCGCGACCTGTTCGACCAGGCCAAGGAGAACGCCCCCGCCATCATCTTCGTCGACGAGATCGACGCCGTCGGCCGCCACCGCGGCTCCGGAACCGGCGGCGGGCACGACGAGCGCGAGCAGACCCTCAACCAGCTCCTCGTCGAGATGGACGGCTTCGACGCCAACACCAACGTCATCCTCATCGCCGCCACCAACCGCCCCGACGTCCTGGACCCGGCCCTCCTGCGCCCGGGCCGCTTCGACCGGCAGGTCAGCGTCGAGGCCCCCGACATGGCCGGGCGCGCCGCCATCCTCAAGGTCCACGCCCAGGGCAAGCCCCTCAACGACGACGTCGACCTCGAGCTCGTGGCCAAGCGGACCCCCGGCTTCACCGGCGCGGACCTGGCCAACGTCCTCAACGAGGCCGCCCTGCTCACCGCCCGCTCCAACGCCCACCTCATCGACAACCGGGCCCTGGACGAGGCCATCGACCGCGTCATCGCCGGCCCGCAGAAGCGCACCCGCGTCATGCGCGACCACGAGAAGCGCGTCACCGCCTACCACGAGGCCGGCCACGCACTGTGCGCGGCCGCCGGCGCCTACTCCGACCCGGTCACCAAGGTGACGATCCTGCCGCGCGGGCGCGCCCTGGGCTACACGCAGGTCATGCCCCAGGACGACAAGTACTCCACCACCCGCAACGAGCTGCTCGACCAGCTCGTCTACGCCATGGGCGGGCGGGCCGCCGAGGAGATCATCTTCCGCGACCCCACCACCGGCGCCTCCAACGACATCGAGAAGGCCACCGCCACGGCCCGCAAGATGGTCACCGACTACGGCATGACCAGCGCGGTCGGCGCCGTCAAGCTCGGCACCACCGAGAGCGAGACGGTCCTGGGGCTCAACGCCACCAGCCGCGACTTCTCCGAGCAGGTCGCCGCCACCGTCGACACCGAGGTCCGCAACCTGCTGGACACCGCCCACCGGGAGGCCTGGGAGATCCTCACCCGCAACCGCGCCGTGCTCGACCAGCTGGCCGAGGAGCTCCTCACCCGCGAGACGCTCCTGGAGAAGGACCTGGAGAGGATCTTCGAGGGCGTCATCAAGCAGCCCGAGCGGCCCCTGTGGCGCAGCGACGAGTCGCTGCCCGTCGTCGAGGCCGCCTCCGCCCCTGCCCGTGGCGGTGAGTCCGACGACTCCCACGGCAGCGACGACTTCTGGGGCTACAACCATTGAGCCGGCCCGGGCTCAGGCGGGCCCGGCAGGCACAGAGAGACAGAGGCTGACCATGAGCTATGACGCCGAGGGCGTGCGCCGGGCGGTGCACGACCTGCTCGTCGCCATCGGGGAGGACCCCGAGCGCGACGGGCTGCGCGACACCCCCGAGCGCATGGCGCGCGCCTACGCGGAGATGTTCGCCGGCCTCGACCAGGACCCGGCCGAGCACGTCGAGCGGGTCTTCGACGTCGGGCACGAGGAGATGGTCCTCGTGCGTGACATCCCCATGTACTCGGTGTGCGAGCACCACCTGCTGCCCTTCCACGGGTCGGCGCACGTGGGCTACATCCCCAGCGAGGACGGGCGCGTCACCGGCCTGTCCAAGGTGGCGCGCCTCGTGGACGGCTACGCCCGGCGACCGCAGGTCCAGGAACGCCTCACCAGGCAGATCGCCGACGCCCTCGTCGAGCGTCTGGAGTGCCGGGGCGTGCTCGTCGTCGTTGAGGCCGAGCACCTGTGCATGTCGATGCGGGGCGTGCGCAAGCCCGGCTCCAACACGGTCACCTCCGCCGTGCGCGGCATCATGCGCAACGCCGCCACCCGCTCCGAGGCCATGAGCCTGGTCCTGGGCCGGCGGTCCTGAGGTCTGGTCAGGCCTCGACACCGGGGAGGGCCGGTGAAATAGTGGGGAGATGAGTCCCACGTACAAGAGGCTGCTGGTGGCCGTCGATGCCGGACTGCTGCTCTACTGGGCGGCCGTCTTCCTCAACCTCATTCCCGAGCACCTGCGTTTCAAGGACTACTCCAACCAGGTCATCCAGGCCTGGAACTGGTCCTTCTTCCCGCTCGACGTGGCCGCCGCGCTGACCGTCTTCCTCGGCGCCCACCTGACGCGCGTGGGCAGCAGGATCGGGGACCTGGTGCTGACGGTCGGACTCATGCTCACCTTCTGCGCCGGGTTCATGGCGATCTCCTTCTGGTCCTTCTACCGTGACTTCGACCCGCTGTGGTGGGGACCCAACGCCCTGCTCATGATCGTCCCGGCGCTCGCCTTCGGCTCCATGGTCTGCCGGCGCCTCGAGACCGCGGAGAACCGGGCGTGACGATCAGGGATGTGCTCTGCCCGTCCATGTGGGGGAACGCATGCCGCCCGGGCGCTCCCACCGGCCGGACGGTGCTCAGTGCGCGGAAGGAGCGTCCGGGGGCGACGGGCCACAGCGTGTGCGCCTGGCCGGCGCTCGGAGGCGCCATCATCTCCGAGGTGTCGGCGACCCTCGCCCTGCGCCAGGCCCTCAACCAGCCGGGCTTTTACGTCATGGTTGGGATCGGGTACGCGCTGGCCTTCATCCTCCTGTCGCTGACGCTCAAGGCCGGCATGCCGCTCGGTGTCGCCTACGGACTCTGGGGCGCCCTGGGAGTGGCGCTGACCGCCGTGCTGTCCATGCTCGTCTTCGGTGAGCCGATCACGGTGCTCGTCGCCCTCGGCATTGCGCTCATCATGGCCGGGGTGCTCCTCGTGGAGGTGGGGGCGCAGCGCGCAGGCACGCAGCACAAGGACGGTGAGGCGTCATGAGCGGGCTCTACCTGGTGGCGGCCATCGCCTCCGAGACCACCGGCACGCTCTCGCTCAAGCTCGCCTCCGACGGCAGAGGACTGCGATGGTACGGCCTCGTCATGGCCGGCTACCTGGGGGCCTTCGCCCTGTTGACTCTGGCTCTCAAGGAGGGCCTGGCGCTCGGTGTCGCCTACGGGATCTGGTCGGCCGGGGGAGTGGCCGTCACGGCAATCGCCTCCAGGCTTCTCTTCAGTGAGCCGCTGACCCGCACCATGGTGGCCGGCATTGCGTTCATCATGGCCGGGGTACTCCTCGTCGAGCTCGGCAGCGCACACTGATAACGCGCCGGAGGCGATCGCGGGCCAGAATGTCCAAATCGGTGACAAAGAACCGCCAGCGCTCCTCGGCCGTCCATGTGAACCGCGGAATCATGCGGTTTTCTTTCGTCAGTGTGGGTCCGGCCCGATCCTTTGTATCCGATGTGGACATGATCCCGCTCATTTCCTCCGTGGATGGACTGGCCGAGCGGCCCTCGTGAGGGATGCGGCGTGGGCAGAAGGCTCTCCCGGCCGGGGACATTCGACATCGACGGGTGCAGTCCACGCGTTCGGGGACAGGACGACCGTCCCCGAACGCGTGACATGTCCCCGGCTGGAGTGGTTTGCATCCGGCCGCGCGGAGTGTCCCCGCCCGGACATCCTGGTTGCGACGACATATCCGGCCCGCGGCGCCGGGAGGGGCGTGTGTCCGGGTTGTAGCGCAGGAAGAGTCTTGTGTCAGGCCGCGGTGCCGGGCGGCCTTTCAGGAGACCGCCTGGAAGGGGACGCTGAAGACCGTGGTCCAGCGGCCCTCCCCCTGGCTCACGCTCAGGCTGCCGCCCAGGGCCTCCACGCGGCGCCGCGCCCCCTCCAGGCCCAGGCCCGAGGAGAAGGCGTCATAGCCCGGTACGCCACTACCCGGCGCGCCGGCGCCCGCCCACACGCCGCCGACCTGCCCCGGGAGGCCGACGTCATTACTTGCCATCGCCTCCAGGGAGCGCCCGTCGGACTCGATGACCAGCCGCGCCCGTCCCTGCGGAGCCGTGTACTTGGACATGTTCGACACCAGCTCGCCCAGCACCCGCAGCAGCTGGAGGCGCACGCCCGGCGGAATCACCGGGATCCCGAGCAGCTCCAGGCCCTCGACCTCCAGGTGCGCCCCCCGCTGTCCCAGGATGGCCGCGGCATCGGAGATGACCACCTCCAGGGGGCGCGGAGCGGAGGTCGCCTCGATATCCAGCCGCTCGCCCCCGCGGATGTCACTCATGGCGCGCAGCGCGTGCCGCATCTGCTCCACCGCCGCGCGCACCGCCGCCGTCATCGCGTCCAGCTCGGGCGCCAGCGCCGCGTCCTGGGGATGCGCGAGCCGGGCCTGCTCGGCCGTCATGACCGCGTGGGTCAGGTCCCGCACCACCGTGTCATGCAGCTCGGTGACCACCAGGAGGCGCTGGCGCTCCATGCTCTCGCGGTAGGTGTGCAAGGAGCGCTCGGCCTGGTCGCGCGGGCTGCGGATGAGCTCGGCCACAGTGATGGCCCCGCCCCCGATAAAGAGCGAGACCTGCATCAGCGAGAACCAGGCCGGGCTCGCTCCGTTCCACTGGATATCGGCGATGAGGATCACCAGCGAGAAGACCACCAGGCTGTAGGCGGGCATACGCGAGAAGCCGCGGGCCACGAGGATCGCCGTGCACAGCCAAGGGATGATTCCCGGAGAGAAGGGAACGTCGGTCAGCACCACGGTGGCGGTCCACGCCGACGCGCTGCCCAGCAGGGCCCCGGGCCACGGGAAGCGGCTACTCAGCGCCAGCGCCAGCCCCCCGATGATCTCGGAGAGGACCGCGATGGAGGACATTGGCCAGGTCGCCGCGATCGAGAACAGAGTAATCAGCGCGGCCAGGGAGGCGTGCGCCAGGTGCAGCCGCCAGGTCGGCCGCCACGTCGTGTACCGCGTGGGCTGCATCAGATTCGCCGCAACAGCCGACACCGTCTCACCACCTTCCCCTGAGCTGATCCGGATAATATCCCTCCATGACGGTTCCCAACGTGACTGATGCTCCGGCTGCTCCCTCGCAGGTCCTGCGCGTCGCCATCGTCGATGACGACCCCTTCGTCCTGCAGGCACTGCGGGCCTACCTCAGCTCCGACGAGCGCATCGAGGTGACCAGCACCTTCTCCCGCGCCGCCGACGCCCTGGCCTTCCTCCACAAGATCCGCGTGGACGTCCTGCTCACCGACGTGCGCATGCCCGAGATGGACGGCCTGGAGCTGCTCACCCGGGTGCGCCGCCAGTGGCCCCGCACGGCCGTCGTCGTGCTGACCTCCTTCGACGACGACGAGGCGATGGTGGCTGCGCTGGCCCAGCACGCCAATGGCTTCCTGCTCAAGGACGCCTCGCCCGAGGAGATCATCCGCGCCGTCATCGCCGCCAGCGCGGGCGGGACCACGATCTCCCCGGCCGCCACCTCCCGGCTCGTCACCCGCCACCTGCGCTCCCCGCAGACGGCCCAGGCCCCCGACGTCACCGAGGCCGAGCAGGCGGTCCTCACCCTCCTGTGCGAGGGCTACTCCAATGCCGAGATCGCCGAGCAACTCGTCGTCGCCGAGTCCACGGTCAAGACCCACGTCTCCCACCTCATGAAGAAGTACGACGTCCCGTCCCGACTCAAGCTCGTCGTCGCCGTCCACAAGACCCAGGGGGCCTGAGTCCGCCGTCCCGGTCACTGGAGCAACCCTCACCGCCGGTCTCCTTACTCCTCGGACAGGGCCCTGACCGGCGGCACCGAGGCGGCCCGGCCGGCCGGGCGTAGCGAGGCCGCCAGGCCCACGGCCAGCGTCACGGCGAACATGCCGATCAGTGCGAAGTAGGGGACGTGCACCGTCATGCCCTCGGCGGACTTGGCCATCGCGAGCGTTTCGGAAACGCCCAGCGCCGTCCCCACGAGGAGTCCCAGGCCCCCACCCACGGTCGCCACGAGGACCCCCTCGGTCACGATGAGGTTCCTGATCTCCGAGCGAGGGCTGCCGGTGGCGCGTAGAACCCCGATTTCCCGAATGCGCTCCAGGACCGAGACGTCCGTGGTGTTGGCCAGCCCGGACAGGGCGATGACGAGGGCGGCGCCCAGAACCAGGCAGACGATGAGGGCCATCCTCGTGATGAGGGATGACATCTGCTCGCTCGCTGACGCGCTTCCGCTCACCATCATTTCTTGACCGCGGATGGCCGCAATGAGGGCGTGCTCGGTATCGGATGTCATGGAATTGCCGGTGGAGCGCACCCACACGGTGGCGTTGGTGGGAGTATCGCCATTGAGGCGCTGGGCCACTGCCGGGCTGACCACAGCTCCCCACCCCTCCTGGACGCGAGCCGTCAGCTCAACACTTCCGGTTGCCCCGGTCAGGGTGACTGTGGAGCCGTCCGGAATGTTATAGATGCCGCTCACGATGAGGGTCTTGTCATCGAGGCCCTCCAGGCCGCTGGTGGACCGTGCAATAGGCGCGATACTGCCGGTATCAATGACGTCGACACTGATGTCCTCCGATTCTCCGTCGACGGTCTGGGTCAGGTCGAGGGTGGGAACATAGGTGACATCCTTGACTCCGTTGACCGCTTTGACCTGCTTCGTCAGCTGCGCGGTATCGGTCTGCGGCGTGACCCCGAAGATCCTGGCGTCCACGGGTGAGCTGTGGCCGAGGATGGCGTCGAAGGAGGCGTTCAGGGAGGACAGGCCGACGAAGAGCGCTGACCCCACCAGGACGCAGACGAAGAGTGTGGCGGCGGTCGCGGCGGAGCGTCCGGAGTTACGGGCCAGATTGCGTGTGGCCAGCTGCAGCACCGGGAGTCGAGTGTCGCCGCTGACTCTGCCGATGAAGCCGATGATGGCGGTGACCAGCAGAGGAAGGCTGAGGACGGTCCCAACGACGACGACGGCGCTTCCAGATGCTGTGATGTAGATATCAGAGGCCTGAATGCCGAGGGCGACGATGGCCGCGCCGATGACAGCGATGATGACTCCTGCGACAGCGACCCACATCCTTTTGCGTCCGGCCTGCTTGGTGCTTGCGACCTGTCCTGTGAGAGCCACGAGCGGTGAGATGCGGGTGGCCTTGCGGGCCGGGCGCAGGACCGCGATGAGGGTGACTAGCGTCCCCAGGGCGACGGTGAGCCCGAGCGACACCGGGGAGATGGTGAGCTGATCGGCCTTGAGGTCCGCGAAGGTTCCCGAGGACACCGCGATGGCGCCAAGACCGGTTCCGAGCGCCGCGCCCAGGACGGAGCCGACCACACCCGTCATGAGTCCGGTGCGCAAGACGGCGAGCATCACCTGACGGCGGGTTGTGCCGATGCAGCGCATGAGTCCGACCATGCGTGTCTGACGCGCCACCAGGGTGCTGAAGGTGGTGGCGATGACGATGATGGCGACGACCGCACAGACCGGGGCCAGGAGATTGATGATGCTCGCAATCGTCGTGCCGCCCGTCTGCGCCTGGGCGCGTTGAGCGATGGCCTCGTCTCGGCTCTGAACTGATGCGGCAGGCTGGACCGAGTGAACGGTCTGAGACACCTCGGTGAGGAGTGCGCTGGCGTCCGTTCCCGGCTTCGCCTTCACGTACAGGCTGCGGTAGTCCATACGAGCGCCCATCGCCTGGAGCTGCTCGGCGGTGGCGTAGAGGGTGTCGGTGTCGGTCTCCCTACTGTCGGCCCCGGCGGAGATGATGCCGACCACCGTGGGAGCCGAGTGGACGGCCTTGGCGTCGTCAATCTTGGACGTGAGCCGGATGGTGTCGCCGACGCTCAGGCCCTGCTGCTCGGCGAGCATGGAGTCGATGGCCACCTCGCCGGTTGTCTTGGGAAGTCGGCCGCTGCTCAGGGTGGTGAACTTGGTAAGCGCCGGGACGTCCTGCGCGGCGATCTGGGCTCCGACGGAGTGGCTCAGCTGCTTGGGCAGGTCGAGCCCCAGCATGTCCCAGTGGGCGCCGCGGACCGAGGCGACGCCGTCAAGGGCGGAGACCCGGTTGAGGAGGTCGTCATCCAGGGCTTTTTCAGTGCTTTTGGCCCCACGACCATCCTGGACGACGACAGCGGCGTCGCCTACGGACACCCGCGCGCTGGTTTGCGTCTGAGTGCGGAAGGAGTCGGAGATGATGAAGGCGAAGGCGATGAGGGCGGCGCTCATGGCCACGGCTACGAGGGCGGAGATGGTTCGCCGCAGATCGAGGAGCGAAGGCATCAGCGGGCCTCCATCCGGGGTGCAGGGCCGGAAGCGGGGGAGGGGACAGCGGCGTGATGGGCGCCGGACCCGGCCACGCGGGTACCGGCCGGGCGGCGCACGGCCTCGACCCCGGTGATGTGCCCGTCGCGCAGGCGGATGATGCGGTTGGTGGTGGCGGCCGCCTGCTCGTCGTGGGTGACCATGACGACGGTCTGCCCCAGGCGCTCGCACATGCCGGCCAGGGTCTCCAGCAGGGCGGCGGCCGAGGCGGTGTCCAGCGCCCCGGTGGGCTCGTCGGCGAAGACAACCTCGGGGCGGCCCACGAGGGCGCGGGCCACGGCCACGCGCTGCTGCTGGCCGCCGGAGAGCTCGTGGGGCCGGTGGGACAGGCGGTCGCCGATGCCCAGGGTGGAGATGACGGCGTCGTACCAGTCCCGCTGCGGCTTGCGGTGGGCCAGGCGCTGAGGCAGGAGGATGTTCTCCTCGGCGCTCAGGGTGGGCAGCAGGTTGAAGGACTGGAAAATGAAGCCGAGGCGGTCGCGGCGCACGGCGGTGAGCTGCTTGTCCTTCATGCCCGACAGGTCCTGTCCGGCGATGAGGACGCTGCCGGAGGTCGGCGTGTCCAGGCCCGCCAGGCAGTGCAGGAGGGTGGACTTGCCCGAACCGGAGGGGCCCATGATGGCCACGAACTCGCCGCGTCCCACCACCAGGCTCGCCGAGTCCAGGGCGACGACCCGGGCCTCGCCCTCGCCGTAGACCTTGGTCAGGCCGCGGGCCTCGACGACGTGCATCGGGGCGGCAGCAGTGGCAGGTGCCCCCGGTGCTCCCGGGACCACCGGTGCTCCCTGGGGGACCGGAGCGGGATTGGCAGCGTGGCTGAAGGACGGGGGCTGGGGTTGAGTCGTCATCTCAGGACCCTTCTCGTGTGGCTGACTCGTGTGGTAGGCAGGGCCGGTCGTCTGATTCGTGTCGCGTCCGGGGGTTGCCCTGCTGACGTGAAAAAGCCTAGAAACGGCGCCATCACAACGGAATGCGTCGAAGGGCGGGATGTGCGAGCCCCTGTCCATCGAAAGGCGGAGGTGAGGCGGTACGAAGGTGCGGCTGCCCCGTGTCCTGGAACCAGGGCACGGGGCAGCCGCTTCTCAAGCCTCATAGCAGAGTGTGCAGAGGGTGAGCAGAGGGACGGTCGAGGAGGCTCTCCTCAGTCCTGAGCGAGGGCGTGGACGGGCGGGATCCGGCTGGCGCTCTCCGCGGGACGCAGCGAGGCCAGGACACCGACCGCGGCGGCCATCAGAAGAATGCCGACCAGGATCAGGGCCAGCCATGGGACCGGGACGGTCAGGAGGCTGGTGGAGTCGGTGGTGAGCAGGGCGGCCGCCCCTGCGATACCCACCCCGCAGCCGAGCAGGATGCCGATGATGCCGCCCAGGAGCGCAGTGAGGACGGCCTCGGTGATGAGCAGGCGCCTGATCTCGCTGCGCTGGGTGCCGGTGGCGCGCAGGACCCCGATCTCCCGGGTGCGTTCCAGGACGCTGACATCGACGGTGTTGGCCAGGCCTGACAGGGCGATCAGCAGGGTGAAGACCAGCATGGCTCCGATCGCTATGGAGATCTGGCGGACCTGATCGGTGAGGTTGATGCGGCCCTCCTGGGAGTCACCGACGGAGAGGCCGCTGCCCGCAACTGCCTCGCGGACGGCGGAGACAGGAGCCGGATCCGTACCATCGCCGTCGGCGCGCACCCACAGGAGGGAGGCGGTCGGAGCGTTGCCGACCAGCCGATGCGCGACGGCGGGGGTGACGACGGCGTCGACCCCCTCCTTCACCCGGACGGTGAGGTCAACGCTGCCGGCGGGCCCCGTGAGGGTCACGGGGGTTCCGTCGGCGATGTCGTAGGTGTGGTCCAGCAGGAGAACCCGGTCATCGAGGGCCTCCAGCGCGTTCCGAGAGCGTAGGACCGGGGAGACCTTCTTCGTGTCGACAGCAGAGACGGTCAGGGCCTCCTTCTGGTCCTTCTGGCGACCGCCGGTCATGGTGACCTTGAGCTGTGGCACGGGGACGACGCCCTCCACGCCGTCAACGGTGGCGATCCTCGCAACGGTTGAGGAGGGGTCCTGGCCCGCGCTCAACTCTCCCACGGTGATGTCGACGGGGGTGTAGTGGCTGATGTAGGTCTGCATGGAGGAGGCGACACTGGACAGGCCACTGGACATGGCGGCCGCCACCGCGACGGCGACGAGCAGGGACGCGGTGGTCGCCGCGGTGCGGGCGGGGTGGCGGGCCAGGTTGCGGGTGGCCAGGTGGAGGATAGGTCTGCCTTCCTGACCACAGACCGATCCGACGAGGCGGGACGCTCCGATGACGAGCAGGGGAAGTGCAAGGATGATCCCGAGGACGGCGACCACGGCACCCGCCCCGATCATCTGCAGGACCCGCCAGGTGACTCCGCCGTGGATGAGGCCGAGGCCGAGCGCGGTGATGACCGTCCCCGCGACGGCAGCAGCCACCCGCCGTCTACTCAGCGACTGATGGCCGGCGGTCTGCCCGGTCAGTGCCATGAGCGCAGACACCCGGCTGGCCTGGCGTGCTGGCCTCAGGATGGAGACCAGGGTCACGACGGTGCCGACCAGGACCGCCAGGGCGAAGGAGGTCCAGGAGATGGTCAGGTGACGGGACTCGACCTCCTCGATGAGGCCGGAGCCGATGACGGGCACCGCGACGGCGGCTCCGACGGCGGCTCCGGCGACGGATCCTGCCAGCCCGGTGAGCAGGGCGGTGCGCAGCACAGAGCCCACGACCTGACGGCGGGTCGCGCCCACGCAGCGCAGCAGACCGATCTGGCGGGTCTGGCGCGCCATGAGCGTCGTGAAGGTCGTGGCGATGACGATCCCGGAGACGACGACGCACACGGGGGCGAGGATCTGCAGAAGAGTGATCGTCCTGGAGGCGGTGCCGTCGGAGGCCTTGGCGCGCATAGTGACGATCTCGGAGGCGGTGTATGCCTGTGCACTTGGCTGCGCGGTGGCCAGGGCCCCGGTGACGGAGCTGAGAAGCTCCTTGTCGCTGGTCCCTGCCTTCCCGGTGACGTAGAGGACGGCGGGGGCGTCGGGAAGCCCCATGGCGGCCTGAGCCTGGCCGGTGGCGAAGATGTAGGGGGTGTCCCCGGCGTCGTACCGGGTGACGTCAGCCCCGGGCCGGACCACGCCGACAATGTTCACGGTCGTGGAGGAGGCGTCCTCGGAGGCCCTCAGTGTGAGGGTGCTGCCGACCTTCACGTTCTGCTGCCGCTCCAGGACGGCGGGGGAGACGGCGATCTCGTTACCCGCCTGCGGCAGACGGCCCTCCACCAGGCGGGTGCTGCCCGCGAGCGCCGGTACGTCCAGGACCAGGAGATTGCTCTCCTGAGTCGTGCCCCGGCGCCCGGCCAGGACCCATCCCTCGACATAGGGACGCACCGATGCGACCCCGTCAGCCGCGGAGACCTGCTGCACGGCCCGCTCGGAGATCCTGCCTCTGGCGGCGTTGTCCTTGTGGTCCGCCAGGACCACCACGTCGGCGTCACCGACACTGGCGCGGGCGCTCTCGGTGATCCTGGTCCGAACGGAGTCGGAGACGATAAAGACGAAGACGATGAGGGCCGCACTCATGGCCACCGCCACGAAAGCGGCAGCACTGCGGCGTAGATCGAGCAGGGCGGGCATCAGCAGTCCTCTTCTCGTTGTTCTTTCCCAGCAAGAGCCGCGGTCGACGAGTCGCATGGTCCCGGGGAGTCGGTGGATACCTTGAGGCTAGGAATCGCGGAGAAGAACCGGAATGCGTCGAAGGGACGGACTGCGGAGGCGTGTCCGCCTTTCGAGGGAGGCCCGACGGCTGCCGGCAGTGGTGTGGCCCCATCACTTCGACCAAAACTTCAGAATCGACGCGGCTCCGTGTCTTCTATGAAGTTTTGGTCGAAGTGAGGCGCCCTGACCCTGCCGGATCGTGTCTCGGCTCTCAGTGTGAGGTGGGCTGAAGATGTTTCGGTCCTCCCGCAGCGGCGGGCCAACCGTTAGCCTGACCCCGTGACGAATCTTCCCGCCGCCGCCCCG
>ERZ773021.270-NODE-270-length-30407-cov-18.2607_pt1 | contig 30407 bp, 28 predicted proteins | sample MGYA00511668_ERZ773021 | MGnify/ENA primary metagenome ERZ773021 (study PRJEB29015, sample SAMEA2737961) | human oral metagenome | biome: human oral; feature: human-associated habitat; material: dental | place: China | collected 2032 ... | reverse complement strand
GACGGCCTGCTGCGCCTGCACGACATGATGCGCGAAGCCGAAGGCATCGGTTTCGACAAATTGGCCGAAGCGCAGCGCGAATTGGGCGGCAAAATACGCGGCCTGCTGGCCGAACGGGATTTCCCGAGTGTGGCGGCGGCCGGATTTGAAGCCCCCGGCGTCGTGGTCGCTTATACCGACAATCCCGAAATTCAAAGCGGCCGCGCCTTTATCCCGCACGGGATGCAAATTGCTTCCGGCGTGCCGCTGCAATGCGGCGAGCGTGCCGATTTCCAAACCTTCCGTTTGGGTCTGTTCGGTTTGGACAAGCTGCAAAACATCGAACGGACGGTGCAAAGTTTTGCCGAAGCATTGTCAAAAATAGAACGGTGATGGAAAGATCATCGCGATGCAGGGCGGCGCGGTATTCCGCCCTGTGCAGGAAACTGCCCAACGGGATATAACAGCGTTACAGTTTCCGGCCGGTTCCACCAATAGGGAGGCCGTCTGAAAAACAACCTGCAAACAGCGGGTTGCTTTTTCAGACGGCCTTTTGGTGTGATAAACGGTCGGGAAAACAGTTTCAGACGGCCTCAATCACATCTGCCGTTCGCGCCACATCAGGTAATCGCGCAGCGGGGGAACCGGCGGGTTCAGACAGTGCGGGCAGATGCCTGTTACGTCTTCGTCTTCCAATTCTTCGATGTGCAGGGCGTTGGGGTCGAAACGCGCCTGCTGCATCACGGCCTGTGCCAGTGCCTGCTGCTGCACCACGTCGAATTCGAAGCGTTGCAGGATTTCTTCCAGCAGCTCGTTTTCCGGCCCACTGAACGGTTGGCGGTGTGTTTCTATCATGCGGACGTAGTCGCCGTTGCTGATTTTTTGTTCGATAAGTGTAAGCATAACCGGACTTTTGAAAAAAGCCCGCATCATATCGCGAAACGGCATGGCGGGCTACGGGGCTTTACAGTTGCGGCAGTTTGGCGGCCAGGCGGCGGCTGTTTTCAATCAGGCCGCAGTCTTCCTGATGCAGGGGCAGCGCGCAATCCATCATCAGGAGGTTGTTCGGGCGGCGGGTGTGCAGGCTCATGCGGATTTTTGCCGGAATGAAGGGCAGGTTGCGGGCGGCGGCAAAGTCGGCGGCGCGGCGGTTGGCGGTTTCGAGCATGAAGCGCAGGCTGATGTCGAGGTGGAAGACGCGCGCCTGCAAAACCAAAATCCGGGCGGCGAACCAGTCGGCCTCATCGGTAAAAATGCTCGGGCTGGGACGGCTGAAATCGTGGCGCGAGGCGGCAATCATCAGGGCGGTGGTGCGGATTTGCGGCAGCATCGCCTCGGCGGCCAACGCGCCGAAATTTTCCGGCAGGCTGTCGTTGATTAAGTCGGGACGGTGGCCGTTGCCGTCTACAACCAGACAGCATCGGTTGAGTGTTTCGATATCGGCGTTGTGTTGCAAAGATTGTGCGTTTTGCATGGCAGGCTCCTGAATCTGTTTGGTTCCGCTGTTGCCGGTAAGCGGTGGTTTCGGCGGCCTGTATCGGGTAAGGGAAAAACAATAAAGCCGCCTGTTCGGTTTGGACGGGCGGCTTTTTCGCTGTTGCTCTATTTTACGCAGACGCAAAAAGATACCGCACCTTGGTGCGATACCAATAAAAATAAGCAACAGAGCGAATTTGCATGATGTTTCTCGTTAAAACGTTTAAAGAATGGGGCGGACTTTAAAACAGTTTGTCAGCCGTTGTCAATATCCTTTGTGTTAAAAAGCACCGAAATAATAGAAGATGTAGACGACAAGCAATATCAGCGGCAGAAAGAGGAGGGCGGTTTGCCGCCTGTATGCAAATTCGCCTTTCAAATGGTGGGTAATCAGGGCGAACAGGACGTATTTGAACAGGAAGGCGCATTCGCAGGCCAATATGATGCCGTTGATTAAGAATCGGGAGCTGCCGGGAGTGGCCGGAAAGAGTAAACGACGGTGAAAAGCGGCAGCAGGCAGACCAGCAGCCAGCGGAAGGGAAGGGGGGATTTGGCGGTATCGGACATTTCGGATTTCGATAATCGGGGATGCGGTGTGTTTGGGGTGAGCTGTTTTTTTCAGACGGCCTCATCAGAGTTTGGAGGCCGTCTGAAAGGTTTCGGGCGGATTTAACGGCCGTAAATTTGTGCTGCGGCCGCGCTGACGCCTTGCGACAGCGATTCCAGCATGGCTTCGTAACCGTCGCCGTGCTGCGGGGTTTCCGCGCGGAATCGGTGGCTGCCGGAGTCGGAACGGATGTAGCCTTCAACCAGCGTGCTGCCCAAGTAGCTGCCTTGGAAGGCTTCGAGGTAGATGGTTGCCGATTGTGCGGCTTTGCTTTGATGGGCAGGGACGAAATAGCGGTCGGTATCCATGCGGTTGAATTCGTTGGCAAACCGCGCGGCGGCGGCCTGATCCAGCGGTTGCGCCCACAGGTGGTTGCGGGCGTAGTCGAGCCGGTATGCCAGCCCGCCCCTGTTCAGCGGTTCGGCCGGAACGACGCGCAGGGCGGTTTCGGTTTTGCCGCGCGTGTGTTCGGGCATTTGGAAAGTGCTGTCGGGCAGGGTGAAATAGTTGGTTTGCGGTGTGGCGCAGGCGGCAAGCAGGAAGGCGGCCGCCAACGGCAGAAGCAGTTTTTTCATCCGGATTTCCTTAATTTGTGTGCAATGCTGCGTGAAACGCTGGATTTGAAAAAGAAGGGCGGATTATAGCCGATTTGGCCGTTGCGGGCGGAATCAGGCCGTCTGAAAATGTGTTTCGGCTTGTGCGGGGCGGCCGGCGGTGTGCGTTGCATCGGTATTTTATCTGTTTGTTTGCTTGGGTTTTGTTTTGATGTTTTGGCTGACTGTTTCTTTTCAGACGGCCTCACAGCAGGCCTCGTTCCGCCAAAGATACCGCCTGCCTCGCCGTAACGATGAAATGGTCGAGCAGCCGCACGTCCACCAGTTCTAGGGCTTGTTTCAGACGGCCTGTCCATTCGATGTCGGAAGGCGAAGGTTCGGCCGCACCGCCGGGGTGGTTGTGCGCCACAATCAGCGAGTCGGCGTAATGGTCGAGTGCCAGTTTCACCACTTCGCGCACATACACTGTGTTTTCCGCCACTGTGCCGCGCGACAGTTCCACGCAGTTTATCAGGCGGTTTTGGCGGTTGAGCAGCAATACCAGCGAAACTTCCACCCGTTCGTGCCCCAGATGCAGGCGCAGGAAGTCGGCGGCCGCCTTGGGGCTGTCGAACAGTGCGCCTTCCTGCAACTCTTCGGTCAGCACCCGCCGTCCGATTTCGCGCACCACGGCAAATTGGGTGAAACTGGCCTGCCCCATGCCTTTGTGCCGCACCAGTTCGCGCTCCGGCGCGTTCATCAGCCGCCCCAGGCTGCCGAATTCGTTTAAAAGGTAACGCGCCAAATCGACCGCGCTCATGCCTTTGATGCCGGTACGCAGCAGAATCGCCAGCAATTCGGCATCGCTTAAGGCCGCCGCGCCCAAGGCCGACAGCTTTTCGCGCGGCCGTTCGCCTTCCGGCCAGTGTTTGATGCTCATGCGTTTCCTTTTTGGGTGTTTGGCGGTTTCAGACGGCCTTTTCGTTTTAAGCCGTCAGCGATTCGAATACCGCGAAATAATCAGGGAAGGTTTTGCGGGTGCATTGCGGGTCGTTGATGGTAACGGGCACGCCCAGCAGTGCAACCAGTGAGAAGCACATCGCCATGCGGTGGTCGTCGTAGGTGTCGATGACGGCGTTCGGCGTGAGTTGTGCCGGCGGGGTGATGTGTATGGCTTCGGCTTCTTCCCGCACGGTTGCGCCGACTTTCCTTAATTCGGCGGCCATGGCGGCAATGCGGTCGGTTTCTTTGACGCGCCACGAGCCGATGTTGCGCAGTGTGCAGGGCGCGCCCGCCGCCAGGGCGACGACGGCCAGCGTCATGGCGGCGTCGGGGATGTGGTTTGCGTCCAAATCGAAAGGCAGGACGGCTTGCCCTTCTGCGCGGGAAACTTCGATGAAGTCGTCGCCCCATGTTACCGTCGCGCCGATTTTTTCCAGTTCGCGGGCAAAGGCGGCATCGCCCTGTATGGCGTTTTTTCCTAAGCCGGTAACACGTATCGGTACGGCGGCAAGCAGTCCGGCGGCAAGGAAGTAGGATGCGCTGGACGCGTCGCCTTCGACATGGACCGTTTCGGGGGCGGTGTAGCGGGCGGCGGGCAGCCGGAAACGCCGATAGCCGTCGTTTTTCACGTTGACGCTGAACTGGCGCATCAGGTTGAGCGTGATGTCGATATAGGGTTTGGAAATCAGCTCGCCCTCCACCTGTATTTCAAATACTTCGCCGGTCAGCGGCAAGGCCATCAGCAGCGCGGTCAGGAACTGGCTGGAAACGTTGCCTTTGACGGGTACGCTGCGGACGCCGTTGTCCTGCCGTTTGCCGATGTGCAGCGGCGGGTAGTTTTCGTTGCCGGTGTAGCGGATGTCTGCGCCGATGACGCGCAGGGCGTCGACCAAATCGCCGATGGGGCGTTCATGCATTCGTACCACGCCGTGCAGACGGTAATCGCCGCCCAATACGGCCAGCGCGGCGGCCAATGGACGGAAGGCGGTGCCGGCGTTGCCGAGGAATAAATCGGCTTCGCGCTGCGGGAAACGGCCGCCGCAGCCGTGTACCCGAATCAGGCCGTCTGAAAGCGGTTCGATGCCCACGCCCAAGGCAGTCAGGGCGTCAAGCATACGGTCGGTGTCGTCCGATTGGAGCAGCGAGCGTATCGCACAGCCGTTGTCGGACAGGGCGGCCAGCAGCAGGGTGCGGTTGCTGATGCTTTTCGAGCCGGGCAGGGCAATGGAGGAAGGTTTCAGACGGCGTGGTTCTAGGCGGATGAAGTCGGTCATGATTTTTATACTGGAAGATAGGGGAAAGAGTTGTTATAGTCGCTTGGCTCAACATTATACAAGGCGGGGCGTGGCAGTGGAATCCCGCATCAGGTAACGAGAAATCGGCAATAAACCAAGGATATGCAAACAATGACGGCAAAAATAATCGCAATAGACGGGCCTAGCGCGTCGGGAAAAGGAACGGTGGCATCACGGGTGGCGGCCGCTTTGGGCTGGGACTATCTCGACTCCGGCGCGCTCTACCGCCTGACCGCGCTGTATGCACGGCAGAAACAGACGGAATGGACGGATGAAGAAGGCGTGGCACGGCTGGCGGCGGAGCTGCCGGTCGTATTTGACGGTCAGACGGTATTGCTGGACGGTGCGGATGTTTCCCAAGAAATACGCAGCGAAGCCGTCGGCATGGGTGCGTCTGCCGTGGCGCAGCTGCCTGCCGTGCGTGCGGCCTTGCTGCAACGCCAGCGCGATTTTCAGACGGCCAAAGGATTGGTGGCCGACGGGCGGGACATGGGTTCGGTCGTCTTTCCCGACGCGGTTTTGAAGGTGTTTCTGACCGCCTCTGCGGAGATTAGGGCGCAGCGGCGTGCCAAACAGCTCGGCCTGCCTTGCAGCGGCGTGGCTTTCGATAGGATTTTGGCCGATATCGAAGCCCGCGACGCAGCCGACAGCCGCCGCACGGTCGCACCGCTGCGCCACCTTCCCGATGCCGAATTGCTGGATACCTCGGAAATGGGTATCGGCGAAGCGGTAAAAAAAGTAATTGATTGGTATGAAAAAAAACAAAGCTGATATATAATGTGCGCTTCCGTGTTTCAGATGGCCTGACGGTATACCCGAAGGCCGTCTGAAAATATGTTTGCACCACCTGTCCGGCTGGGGAGGGCAGGTGTTTTTCAACCTCAAACCCCGCGTGCCCCGGCAGCGCAAGAAAGATTTAGCAAATATGGAAAATTTTGCCCAGTTGTTGGAAGAATACTCAGCAGTACAGGAAATGAACCAAGGCGAGGTTATCACCGCCGAAGTGGTGGCGATTACCGACAAGCACGTCATCGTCAATGCAGGTTTAAAATCCGAATCCCTGATCGACATCAACGAATTTAAAAACCTGCAAGGCGAAGTAGAAGTTAAAGTAGGCGATTTCGTTACCGTAACCATCGAATCCGTTGAAAACGGTTTCGGCGAAACCAAACTGTCGCGCGAAAAAGCCAAACGCGCCGCCGACTGGATCGCCTTGGAAGAAGCCATGGAAAACGGCGACATCCTGTCCGGCCTGATCAACGGCAAAGTAAAAGGCGGCCTGACCGTCATGATCAATAGTATCCGTGCTTTCCTGCCCGGTTCGCTGCTGGACGTTCGTCCGATCAAAGACACCTCCCACTTTGAAGGCAAAGAAATCGAATTCAAAGTCATCAAACTGGACAAAAAACGCAACAACGTCGTGGTTTCCCGCCGTGCCGTTCTGGAAGCTACTTTGGGTGAAGAGCGCAAAGCCCTGCTGGAAAACCTGCAAGAAGGCTCTATCATCAAAGGTATCGTTAAAAACATCACCGACTACGGTGCATTCGTTGACTTGGGCGGCATCGACGGCCTGTTGCACATCACCGACCTGGCATGGCGCCGTGTGAAACACCCGAGCGAAGTTCTGGAAGTCGGTCAAGAAGTTGAAGCCAAAGTCCTGAAATTCGACCAAGACAAACAACGTGTTTCTCTGGGTATGAAACAATTGGGCGAAGATCCTTGGAGCGGCCTGACCCGTCGTTACCCACAAGGTACCCGCCTGTTCGGTAAAGTATCCAACCTGACTGATTACGGTGCGTTCGTTGAAATCGAACAAGGCATCGAAGGTTTGGTACACGTTTCCGAAATGGACTGGACCAACAAAAACGTACACCCAAGCAAAGTCGTACAATTGGGCGACGAAGTCGAAGTCATGATTCTGGAAATCGACGAAGACCGCCGCCGTATCTCTTTGGGCATGAAACAATGCCAAGCCAATCCTTGGGAAGAATTTGCCGCCAACCACAACAAAGGCGACAAAATCTCCGGTGCGGTTAAATCCATCACTGACTTCGGCGTATTCGTAGGTCTGCCCGGCGGTATCGACGGTCTGGTTCACCTGTCCGACCTGTCTTGGACTGAAGCCGGCGAAGAAGCTGTACGCAAATACAAAAAAGGCGAAGAAGTTGAAGCCGTTGTATTGGCAATCGACGTTGACAAAGAGCGTATCTCTTTGGGCATCAAACAACTGGAAGGCGATCCTTTCGGTAACTTCATCAGCGTAAACGACAAAGGTTCTTTGGTTAAAGGTTCTGTGAAATCTGTTGATGCTAAAGGTGCCGTTGTTGCCCTGTCTGACGAAGTGGAAGGCTACCTGCCTGCTTCCGAATTCGCAGCCGACCGCGTTGAAGACCTGACCACCAAACTGAAAGAAGGTGACGAGGTTGAAGCCGTTATCGTAACCGTCGACCGCAAAAACCGCAGCATCCGCCTGTCTGTTAAAGCCAAAGACGCTAAAGAAAACCGCGAAGCCCTGAATTCAGTCAACGCTGCTGCAACCGCCAGCGCAGGTACTACCAGCCTCGGCGACTTGCTGAAAGCCAAACTGTCCGGCGACCAAGAATAAGGTTGCAGACATGACGAAGTCTGAATTAATGGTTCGTTTGGCAGAAGTTTTTGCCGAGAAAAACGGTAACCAATTGCTGGCAAAAGACGTCGAATACAGCGTAAAGGTTTTGGTTGATACCATGACCCGCTCGCTGGCTCGCGGTCAGCGTATTGAAATCCGTGGCTTCGGCAGCTTCGATTTGAACCATCGCCCGGCCCGTATCGGCCGCAACCCCAAAACCGGCGAACGTGTGGAAGTACCTGAAAAACACGTCCCTCACTTCAAGCCCGGTAAGGAATTGCGTGAACGTGTGGACTTGGCCTTACAAGAAAATGCCAACTAAACCTGAGTAAACGAACGCCGCAGAAATGCGGCGTTTTTGTTGTCTGAAAATATGGTTTTCTATTGTTTTCGTAATTTGGGTGGAATTTGTAATGGAAAATTCATAGGGTCGTCTGAAATCATCTATAATACGTTTCTTTTAATGATTGCCCGTTGATAAAACGTATAGTGGATTAACTTTAAATCAGGACAAGGCGACGAAGCCGCAGACAGTACAGATAGTACGGAACCGATTCACTTGGTGCTTCAGCACCTTAGAGAATCGTTCTCTTTGAGCTAAGGCGAGGCAACGCCGTACTGGTTTAAAGTTAATCCACTATAATTGTCAAACCCAAAAACATAATAAAGGTCAGATATGAGTGATAGAGGTCAACTGTTTGTCGCCCCTCCGTTTGAAAACCACAGCCCGCTGACTTGGTATCAGGCTGCAGCCGAACAACCGAATTTCATCCGCGATGAAGCACAGGCGCGGGCGATTGAATATTTGGATCGTTTGTGGACGGAACTGATGATGTTCAAACGCAAACGCAATCGTTTCCTAGGGCGCAGCCTGCGCTCACCCCAAGTACCGAAAGGTCTGTATTTTTATGGCGGCGTGGGTCGCGGTAAAAGTTTCTTGATGGACGCTTTTTTCGGCTGCTTGCCATACCGCCGTAAACGCCGTGTCCACTTTCATGCTTTTATGGCGGAAATCCATAAGCGTTTGAAAGACTTGAAAAGTGAAGCTAATCCTTTAAAAGCAGTTGCTGCTGAGATTGCCAAAGAGACCCGCGTATTGTGTTTTGACGAATTTCACGTCAGCGATATTGCAGATGCGATGATTCTGGGGCGCCTGCTGGAAAACTTGTTGAGCGAAGGCGTGGTTTTGGTGGCAACTTCTAACTACGCCCCGTCCGGGCTTTATCCCCAAGGTCAAAACAGAAGCAGCTTTCTGCCGACCATTGCGCTGATTGAATCCAGCCTGACCGTCTTAAATGTTGACGGGGGGGAAGACTACCGCCTGCGCACTTTACGTCCTGCCGAGATTTTCTTCGTTCCCAACAATGAAGAAAACGAGCAGAAATTGGCTGATTTGTTTAAAGAAATGGCGGGAATTTCCGAATTGAATCCCGGTGTCAGCGTAATACACGGGCGTGAAATTCCACATAAAGCCCACTCCGACCGCGCCATTTGGTTCGATTTCCGCGCTTTATGCTTTGGTCCGCGTTCGCAAGCCGATTACCTCTATTTGGCCGAACATTATGAAATGGTGTTCGTATCAGGATTGGAACGTCTGACGCCGCAGGAAAAAGCCGAAGCGCGCCGCCTTACATGGCTGATTGACGTATTGTACGATTTCCGAGTAAAACTCTGTGCCACCAGCGCGGTAGGCGTAAACGATATTTATGTCGAAGGCGATTTCGCCGAAGAATTTACCCGTACCGCCAGCCGTATGGTGGAAATGCAATCGGAAGTTTATTTGGAGCAACCGCATTTGACGTTGAAAAAATAAGATTCAGGAGAAGAAAAAAGAGAGGCTTTCCCCAAAGTATACTGAAATTTGATAAAATAGCAGTTCATTTTCCCCAACCTCAGACTATTGCACAATGCAATAAAAACAAGGACATAATATGGCTATTGAGCGCACGATTTCCATCGTTAAACCCGATGCTGTAGGTAAAAATGTAATCGGCAAAATTTACAGCCGTTTTGAAGAAAACGGACTGCGTATTGTCGCCGCCAAAATGAAGCACCTCAGCGTGCGCGAAGCCCAAGAGTTTTATGCTGTCCATAAAGAGCGTCCTTTTTACGACAGCTTGGTTGCCTTTATGACCAGCGGTCCTGTCATGATTCAGGTGTTGGAAGGTGAAAATGCCGTTGCAAAAAACCGTGAACTGATGGGCGCGACCAACCCTGCGGAAGCCGCTCCCGGTACGATACGTGCCGATTTTGCCGAATCTCTCAGCGTAAACGCCGTACATGGTTCCGACAGTCTGGAAAACGCAGCAATCGAGATTGCCTACTTCTTCAGCCAAAGCGAAATCTGCCCGCGTTAACGATAGATGCCGTTCGAACGTCCGACCGGTTCGGGCGTTTGGACGGTTTTGTCGATATTGTTTGTCTCAATCTGTTTTCAGACGACCTTTCTCAAATGGGGGTCGTCTGAAAATATGATAGAAGGAGCTTGGAAATAAAAGCTGTTTGCTCAACAAGATTCAGTGCATGTTCAAACCCACTATGCAACGCCCTAATCCGCCGGATTTGCAAGATTTATCACGACAGCCTTTATTAAAAGCTTTACCAAGAAATAAACCACATGAAAACCAATCTGCTGAATTATGATTTAAACGGACTGACCCATCATTTTGCCGAGATGGGCGAAAAACCGTTCCGCGCCAAACAAGTCATGCGCTGGATCCACCAAGCCGGTGCGCAAAGTTTCGATGAAATGACCGATTTGGCAAAACCCCTGCGCCTGAAACTCAACGAACAGGCAAGCGTGGATGTGCCCAAACTGATGATGGCGCAAGAATCCGCCGATGGGACGCGCAAATGGCTGTTGGATGTAGGAACGGGCAACGGCGTGGAAACGGTTTTTATTCCCGAAGCAGAACGCGGTACGTTGTGTATTTCCTCGCAAGTCGGCTGCGCATTGGAATGCACCTTCTGTTCTACCGGCCGCCAAGGTTTCAACCGTAATCTGACCGCTGCCGAAATCATCGGGCAACTGTGGTGGGCAAATAAAGCAATGGGCGTTACGCCGAAAAACGAACGCGTGATTTCCAATGTAGTCATGATGGGCATGGGCGAACCAATGGCGAACTTTGATAATGTCGTTACTGCGCTGAGCATCATGTTGGACGATCATGCCTACGGTCTAAGCCGCCGCCGCGTTACCGTTTCCACATCAGGTATGGTGCCGCAAATGGACAGGCTGCGTGATGCGATGCCTGTTGCGCTGGCAGTGTCCCTTCATGCTTCCAACGACGAAGTACGAGATCAAATTGTTCCGCTGAATAAAAAATATCCGTTGAAAGAGTTGATGGCGGCATGTCAACGCTATTTGGTCAAAGCACCAAGAGATTTCATTACTTTTGAATACGTTATGTTGGATGGAGTCAATGACAAGGCGCAGCATGCGCGCGAACTGATTGAACTGGTAAAAGACGTACCGTGCAAATTCAATCTGATTCCGTTCAATCCCTTCCCAAATTCCGGCTACGAACGCTCTACCAATGAAAATATCCGCGTTTTCCGCGATATTTTGCAGCAGGCAGGATTCGTGGTAACCGTCCGCAAAACGCGTGGCGATGATATTGACGCGGCTTGCGGTCAATTGGCAGGACAAGTACAAGATAAAACACGCCGCCAACAAAAATGGCAGCAGATTTTGGTTGAACAACAGAGCTGATTATGAAACTGAACATTTGGCAACCCATTATTTTAACTTTAGTTTTGGGTGCATGCGCCGGCCCGAAAGGTCCAAGCAGAGCGGAACGTGCGACACAGGTCGCCAATATCAAAACCCAGCTGGCTATCGAATACATGCGCGGGGGCGATTACCGTCAAGCAACGGTAAGCATTGAAGAGGCGTTGAAAGCAGACAGCAGCAATGAAGATGCATGGCTGGTTCGCGCGCAAATCTATCAATATCTCAAAGTGCGCGAAAAGGCGCAAGAAAGCTTCCAAAAAGCCCTATCTTTGAAACCTGACAATGCGGAAATTAATAATAACTACGGCTGGTTCTTGTGCAGCGAGATGAATAATCCCGCCCAGTCCATCAGTTATTTTGACAAAGCCCTGGCCGATCCGACTTATCCTTCTCCGTTTATCGCCAACCTCAACAAGGGTATTTGCAGTGCAAAGATGGGACAATATTCGCTGGCAGAAGCTTATCTCGAACGCTCTTTGGCTGCGCAACCTCAATTCCCGCCTGCGTTTAAAGAATTGGCAAGAACCAAAATGCTGGCAGGTAATTTAAACGAAGCGGATTATTATTTCCGCCAATACCAAAGCAAAGTTGATGTCTTGCAGGCAGATGATTTGCTGCTGGGCTGGAAATTGGCGACCGCTATGGGCAATAGCCAGGCAGCCTACGAATACGAAGCCCAGTTAAGGGCAAACTTCCCCTATTCGGAACAATTACAGGCAGTAACCACAGGTAAGTAACTACATGGAAAATCAAAAGAAAAACGAATACGACATTCAAGCTGCCAAATCATTGGGTGATGAGCTGGGACAACTCAGACACAAATCAGGTTGGGATATTGACGAAGTAGCACGACGGTTGAAACTGTCTGCCGAACAAATTGAAGCACTTGAAAAAGGAAACTATTCTTTCTTTTCAGGATTGGTCTTCGTTATGGGCTATCTGCGTTCTTATGCCCGTCTGTTGAAAATCGATGAAGCAACCATTACAGGTCGTCTGAAAGCCATTTCCGCGCCGGAAGAAGACCATGTCTATCTGGTTGATCGCAAACAAAATACCGGTTTGAACTACCAAGATGGTGAAAAAGTCGGTTTTCCCAAATGGGTTTTGGGCATGGCGGCACTCATCCTGCTTGGCGGCGGTATTTATGTTTGGCAAAGCAAGTCCAATCATGAAAACGAACAACAAGTCGCACAAAACAGCGATGCAGTACGTAACAGTATGCAGACGCCGGATTTGAAAAAAGAAAATGTTGCCGTTTCCAATATGGCAGAAAACGGCAAACAAGAAATATCCAATGCCGAAAAAGCAGCTTCAAGTGTCGCCGCATCCGAAGCAGCGGCATCCGCACCTGAAGTCAAAGTCGATTCAGACGAGCTTTGGATTAAAGTCCAATACCGAAGCAATCTGATTATCACCGACAAGAAAGGTACCATGATTTTCAGCCGGATCATTCCCGCAGGAAGCGAAAGGCGTTTTAAAGGCGGTGCGCCCTACAATGTCTGGATCGGTATTGCCACAGGTGCACAAGCCAATTATGGCGGGACAACCATCAATCTGGCAGAATACCGGGTTGCCGGTGAAAAATCAGCTTCCTTTGTAGCAGGAAAAAAATAAAGATGAACACACCCAAACGCCGCCAAACCCATCAAGTACAAATCGATCATCTCACCGTCGGTTCGGATGCCCCCGTTGTCGTGCAATCGATGACCAATACCGACACCGCAGATGCTAAAGCAACCGCCCTGCAAGTCAAAGAATTGAGCGATGCAGGCTCAGAAATGGTGCGCATTACCGTCAACAGCCCAGAAGCCGCCTCCAAAGTTGCCGAAATCCGCCAACGTTTGGACGACATGGGTTACACCACCCCGCTGATTGGCGACTTCCATTTCAATGGCGAACGTCTGTTGGCAGAATTTCCCGAGTGCGGCAAAGCCTTGTCCAAATACCGTATCAACCCCGGTAATGTCGGCAAAGGCGCAAAAGGCGATGAAAAATTTGCCTATATGATTCGGACTGCCGCCGAAAACGACAAAGCCGTCCGTATCGGCGTCAATTGGGGTTCGCTTGACCAAAGCCTCGCCAAGCGCATGATGGATGCCAATCTGGCGTCCTCATCGCCCAAGCCGCCCGAAGAAATCATGAAAGAAGCCTTGATTATTTCGGCGTTGGAATCTGCTGAAAAAGCCGTCCGATTAGGTTTGCCTGAAAACAAAATCATCTTGTCGTGCAAGGTCAGCTCCGTTCAAGATTTGATTCAGGTTTACCGCGAACTGGGCAGCCGCTGCCAATATCCGCTCCACTTAGGCTTGACGGAAGCAGGCATGGGCAGCAAAGGCATTGTCGCTTCGACTGCCGCCTTGGCCGTACTGCTTCAAGAAGGCATCGGCGACACTATCCGCATTTCTCTGACCCCCGAACCCGGCAGTTCGCGTACGCAGGAAGTCATCGTCGGCCAAGAAATTCTACAAACCATGGGGCTGCGTTCGTTTACCCCCATGGTTACCGCCTGCCCGGGCTGCGGACGCACCACCAGCACAGTCTTCCAAGAGCTTGCCCAAGACGTACAAAATTACCTTCGCCAAAAAATGACCGTATGGCGCACCCTTTACCCCGGTGTAGAATCTTTAAACGTTGCTGTCATGGGCTGCGTCGTTAACGGACCGGGCGAAAGCAAACTGGCAGACATCGGCATCAGCCTGCCCGGAACCGGCGAAACCCCTGTTGCCCCGGTTTATGTTGACGGAGAACGCAAAGTGACTTTAAAAGGCGACAACATCGCAGCCGAATTCTTAGAGATTGTCGAAGAATACGTCAAAGTCAATTATTGCGAAGGCGGTGCAAAACGCAATCAAAACCGTATCATCCCGATACAGTCTGCTTGATAAGCATAGATAAAAGGTCGTCTGAAAAACCTTCGGGCAAAAACTGAACTGCTCCGAAGGTCTTGGACATTCATAAAAGCCTATTCAATCGCTCTATATAAGCCGGGTTCTATATGTGACAGGACCCGGCTTTTCAATTTCGAACTGCAACGTTCCTGATTATAGGAATCCATATAATCCTCTATCTGTTTCATCAATTCATCCATTGTCAATTCCCCCTGCACGGCAAAACACTCCGTCTTCATTACCGCAAAGAAGCCCCTGTATAGGCGCATTATTCCCAAAGTTCCCTTTGAGCAGCATCCCTTGGATAGAGGCTTAAGTACGAATCCCAATCAAGCATTAAGGTCGTCTGAAAACGTTTTTCAGACGACCTTAATGACGTAACCACACTGTAAAACTTACCGGAAGCTATCAATGCAGGTAAGATTGGTCAGGCAAATTTAGAAGCGATTGTTCATATTAAATCATTTGTTTAATAAGGAGACATCATGAAACCTTCCTCAGATGAAGAGTTTAAATCAGCAGTCGAATTAGATTTGTTACTAGATGATTTTGTTTTAGAAAAAAAGAACGATTATTTAAAAAGATTATTTGAATTTCCTAGCGGAAAATGGGTTGAAATTAAATATTTTTTTGATTCTGATTATTACGACTCAAATTATCAGAATTCACATATTTCCGTATGCTGGTTGCCGGATACTGATGGAGATTATGATAACAATCGGATAATTGTATTTTTTGATAACAACGATTTGGTATCACAAGTAATATCTTTTAATATGAAAACCTTATGATATAGTGGATTAACTTTAAACCAGTACGGCGTTGCCTCGCCTTAGCTCAAAGAGAACGATTCTCTAAGGTGCTGAAGCACCAAGTGAATCGGTTCCGTACTATCTGTACTGTCTGCGGCTTCGTCGCCTTGTCCTGATTTAAATTTAATCCACTATACAAAACGTATAAATTGAACAATAACCCAATAAGGTCGTCTGAAATCAGTGGACTTAGCGCCAACAGTTTTCAGACGACCTTTTCATCACTTTATCTCAATCTACACTCAAATCAGGCAAACACCAACTTGCCGCCCTCTTCTTTCACATGAATCGTGCTGTCGGGCGTGTATTTGCCTTCGAGCAGGGCTTTGGCCAGCGGGTTTTCGATTTCTGACTGGATGGCGCGTTTGAGCGGGCGGGCGCCGTACACGGGGTCGAAACCGGCTTTGGCAATCAAATCCAAGGCGGCATCGTCCACTTTCAGGTGCAGGTGCTGCGCTTCCAAACGTTTTTCCAAACCTTTGAGCTGGATTTTCGCGATGTTGCGGATATTCTCCTGATTCAGTCCGTGGAACACGACCACTTCGTCGATACGGTTGATCATTTCGGGGCGGAAGTAGGCTTTCACTTCTTCCATCACCGCTTCTTTCACGGCTTCGTAGTCCTGCGTACCCATTTGTTGGATGTGCTGGCTGCCGATGTTGGAAGTCATGACGATGACGGTGTTTTTGAAGTCCACGGTGCGGCCTTGTCCGTCGGTCAGGCGGCCGTCATCCAATACTTGCAGCAGGATGTTGAACACGTCGGGATGGGCTTTTTCCACTTCGTCCAAAAGAATCACGCTGTACGGTTTGCGGCGGACTTGTTCGGTCAGGTAGCCGCCCTCTTCGTAGCCGACATAGCCCGGAGGCGCGCCGATTAGGCGGGCAACGGCGTGTTTTTCCATGTATTCGGACATGTCGATGCGGATAAGGTGGTCTTCGCTGTCGAACAGGAAGCCTGCCAAGGCCTTGCACAACTCGGTTTTACCCACGCCGGTCGGGCCTAGGAACAGGAAGCTGCCGTAGGGTTTGTTCGGATCGGCAAGGCCGGAGCGGCTGCGGCGGATGGCGTCGGACACGGCGCGCACGGCTTCGTCTTGACCAACCACACGGCGGTGCAATACTTCTTCCATCTTCAGCAGCTTGTCGCGCTCGCCTTCCATCATTTTTGACACAGGAATGCCGGTCATGCGGGAAACGATTTCGGCCACTTCATCCGCGCCGACTTCAGTACGGAAGAGTTTGTTTTGTTTTTTGCCGTCGGGGTTGCTTTCCGCAGCTTGCAACTGCGCGCCCAATTTCGGCAACTCGCCGTATTCGAGTTCGGACGCGCGGGCAAAGTCGCCTTGGCGTTTGGCCTGCTCGATTTTGACTTTGATGTCGTCCATCTGTTTCTTGATGTCGGCGGTGCTGGAAGACGCGGCTTTTTCGGCTTTCCAGATTTCGTCCAAATCGGCGTATTCTTTTTGCAGACCGTCGATTTCTTCGTCTATCAGCTCCAAACGTTTTTTGCTGGCGTCGTCGCTTTCTTTGGCAACGTGCATTTTTTCCATTTTGAGCTGGATGATGCGGCGGTCGAGTTTGTCCATCTGCTCGGGCTTGCTGTCCAACTCCATTTTGATGCGGCTGGCGGCTTCGTCAATCAAATCAATCGCTTTGTCGGGCAGGAAGCGGTCGGTGATGTAGCGGTCGCTCAATTCCGCGGCGGCAACGATGGCGGGGTCGGTGATGTCGATGCCGTGGTGGATTTCGTATCGTTCCTGCAAGCCGCGCAAGATGGCGATGGTGTCTTCCACGCTGGGTTCGCCGACCAATACTTTTTGGAAGCGGCGTTCGAGTGCCGCATCTTTTTCGATGTATTGGCGGTATTCGTCCAAAGTGGTCGCGCCGATGCAGTGCAGTTCGCCGCGTGCCAAGGCCGGTTTCAACATATTGCCCGCGTCCATCGCGCCGTCGGTTTTGCCCGCGCCGACCAAAGTATGGATTTCATCGATGAAAATCAGAGTGTTGCCGTCATCTTTCGCCAAATCGTTCAACACGCCTTTCAAGCGTTCTTCAAATTCGCCGCGGTATTTCGCGCCGGCAATCAATGCCGCCAAGTCCAAAACCAACAGGCGTTTGTTACGCAGGGATTCGGGCACTTCTCCATTGACGATACGTTGTGCCAAGCCTTCGACGATGGCGGTTTTACCCACACCCGGCTCACCAATCAACACTGGATTGTTTTTGGTGCGGCGTTGCAATACCTGAATCGCGCGGCGGATTTCGTCGTCGCGGCCGATAACGGGGTCAAGTTTGCCGTCGCGGGCGCGCTGGGTCAGGTCGAGCGTGTATTTTTTCAGAGCGTCGCGTTGGTCTTCGGCATTGGCATCATTCACGTTTTGTCCTCCTCGTACCGCGTCGATCGCGGCATTAATGTTTTGTTCGGTCGCGCCGGCTTCTTTCAGGATTTTGCCGGTCGCATCGTTCTGCTGCACTAAGGCAAGCAGGAAAAGTTCGCTGGCGATATAGGCATCGCCGCGTTTGGTTGCCGCTTTGTCCATCAGGTTCAACACCGCCTGCAATTCGCGGCTGGGCAGAATATCGCCGCCCTGGCCGGACACTTTCGGCAGGCTGTTTAAATGCTGCTGCAAACGCTGTTTCACCTGCGGCACGTTCACGCCCGCATGAGCCAAGAGCGCGGCGGCTCCGCTGTTTTGATCGTCAAGCAGGGCTTTCAGCACGAAGCCTGCTTCCAGATAGCTGCTGTCCGCAGCCAACGCCAAACTCTGAGCTTCTGCAAGGGCTTGTTGGAATTTGGCGGTTAATTTGTCGAATCTCATCTTTTTGGTTTCCTTTGGTTAGAATTTCGTTACACCCAATATAGGCCCAAATGTGGATAACTCAATAGCAAAATTTTATTAGGATAGAAAATTTTCAATATCTATATGTTTTATATTGAAATTATTATTATAAAATCTGTGCATAACTTTTATTATTCAAGTTCATAACAGATTGCCGACATAAGAAATAAAGACTTTCAAATTAGCAAAAAGGTCGTCTGAAAACATTTTCAGACGACCTTTGGGGCGACTAAATACTATCTATAGTGGATTAACTTTAAACCAGTACAGCGTTGCCTCGCCTTGTCGTACTATCTGTACTGTCTGCGGCTTCGTCGCCTTGTCCTGATTTAAAGTTAATCCACTATAAACAATCTATTCGCACAATATCAAAACAAGACAAACCGCTACCAGACTCCGACAAAACTCCTTTTTACCCTTCCATATACCCCTGTTCCCGCATCGAGCAGACTTCTTTCGCCGTAACAATGAAATGATCCAAAAGTGAGACATCAACCAATGCCAAAGCCTGTTTCAGACGACCTGTGAATGCAATGTCGGATTGCGAAGGCGCTGCCGAACCGCCGGGATGATTGTGTGCAATAATCAGGCTGTCAGCGTATTCGTCTAATGCGAGCTTGACGATTTCCCTGATATAGACGGTATTTTCCGCCACCGTTCCGCGCGAGAGTTCGCGCATGGCGATTAGCCTGTTTTGGCGGTTGAGCAAAAGCGCGGTGCTGACTTCTATCTTTTCGTGCCCTAAATGCAGGCGCAGATAATCGGCAACGGCTTTCGGGCTGGAAAGCGTGATGTTTTCCTGTAAATCCTCACCCAAAATCCGCCTGCCGATTTCTTTAACGACGGCAAACTGGGTAAAATTCGCCAAACCCATGCCCTTGTATGCGGAAAGTGTTTTAGCGTCGGCGCTCATCAGTTTGCCCAAGCTGCCAAACTCGTTCAGCAGATAACGCGCCAAATCCACTGCGCTCATCCCGCGCGTCCCCACCCGCAGCAAAATCGCCAGCAGCTCAGCATCGCTCAATGCACCCGCGCCGCGTGCCAATAATTTTTCACGCGGCCGCTCGCCTTCAGGCCACTGTTTGATACTCATGCTTTACCCCTTGCGTGAACATTCACGAAAAAAATTTGTTTGAAAATCTGCTTGTTATTACACTGTTTACAACGAATGCCTATCAAGCAATTAATGTAAATATTTCATATTTTATTATATTTTAAATGAATATTTAAAATATAGGCATAATATTCATATAAATTAATTGCATAAAAACAACGCGCTCAACTTCGCTTGTAAAAGCGATTGCCTTTCCTTATTCACCCGTATGGATTGACCGCAGATTCAATCTGACAGGTTTCAAAATGTCCCGTTTAAATCAAATCCGCGGGAAATCAGCCCCTTCGGGCAATTTCGTATTGCCCCTGCGTGCCATAGGCTAATATAATAGCGAGTTCGGCGGAGGCGGTTTATCCTTGGATTTCCACCCGTTTCCCATCCATGCTGCCCGTGCGCTTCACAAGAGTTTCAGACGACGTTTCGACGTTGCGACTCCCGCCAGCAATCAAACAGCTTTTTATCACCCTTTCGAAAATCCGTTTTGCCGGTACTCGTCATTTTTATTGGAGTATTGCCATTATGACCGCAACCACTGCGTCTTCAGCCAAACCTTATCTTAAAATCCAAGGCTTGGTGAAAAAGTTTGGTGACAATTACGCTGTCGATAACATCGACTTGGATATTTATCAACATGAAATCTTTGCCCTTTTGGGCAGCTCCGGCAGCGGCAAATCCACGCTGCTGCGTATGCTGGCGGGCATGGAAAGCCCCAATCAGGGCAAAATCATTCTGGACGGTCAAGACATTACCAAACTTGCCCCCTACGAGCGCCCCATCAATATGATGTTTCAAAGCTATGCCCTGTTCCCGCACATGACTGTGGAGCAGAACATTGCCTTCGGTCTGAAACAAGACAAAATGCCCAAAGATGAAATCGCTGCGCGCGTGGAAGAAATGCTGCGTCTGGTTCAGATGACCAAATACGCCAAGCGCAAACCGCATCAATTATCCGGCGGTCAGCAACAGCGTATCGCTTTGGCACGCAGCTTGGCAAAACGTCCGAAAATCCTGCTGCTTGACGAACCTCTCGGTGCATTGGACAAAAAATTGCGCCAACAAACCCAGCTCGAATTGGTCAATACGCTGGAACAAGTCGGCGTAACCTGCATCATGGTCACGCACGACCAAGAAGAAGCGATGACGATGGCGACCCGCATCGCCATCATGTCTGACGGTCAGTTGCAACAGGTCGGTACACCCAGCGATGTGTACGACTACCCCAACAGCCGCTTTACCGCCGAATTCATCGGCGAGACCAATATTTTTGGCGGCGTCGTGATTGACGACCATGCCGATTATGCCGTTATCGAATGCGAAGGCTTGGAAAACCACGTCCGCATCGACCACGGTCTGGGCGGCCCGAGCGAACAAGACATTTGGGTCAGCATCCGTCCCGAAGACATTGATTTATACAAAGAAAAACCCGACCACTTGGGTAGCTTCAACTGGGCAAAAGGCACTGTGGAAGAAATAGCCTACTTGGGCAGCTTCGCCATCTACCACATCAAACTCGCCAACGGCCGCGTCGTCAAAAGCCAAGTTCCCGCACCTTATTGGTATGTCCGCAACATCACGCCGCCGACTTGGGACGAAACCGTCTATATCAGCTGGCCGGAAAACCAACCGACTCCGTTGTTCCGTTGATTTAAGGGGAATGAGATGAACCTTAAAAAACTGAAAAACAAACTGTTCCGCCGCCCGGGTCAGCGCGCGGTCATTGCCGTGCCGTATATTTGGCTTTTGGTACTGTTTCTGATTCCGTTCGCCATCGTGCTGAAAATCAGCTTTGCCGAACAAGAAATCGCCATTCCGCCGTTTACGCCGCTGACCAGCGTCGATGAAGATTTAGGTCGTCTGAACATCGCCATCAGTTATCAAAACTATGCCGATATCTTCCAAAATTTTTGGAATACCCTGAATCCGTTTGGCGACAGCGAAAACAGCAATATCTATCTGATGACCTACTGGTCTTCGATTAAGACTGCGCTGACGACGACCATCATTTGTCTGCTGATTGGTTATCCGACCGCCTATGCGATTTCGCGCGCCAATCCCGCTATGCGCAACGGTCTGCTGCTTGCCATCATGCTGCCCTTTTGGACTTCCTTCCTGCTGCGCGTCTATGCATGGATGGGCCTGCTGGGACACAACGGCATCATCAACAATTTCCTGCTCAAAATGCAGATTATCGAAGAGCCTTTAGACCTGTTCTACAACGCATTCTCGTTGAACTTGGTCATGGTTTATGCCTATCTGCCGTTTATGATTCTGCCGCTTTACACGCAACTGGTGAAACTCGACAACCGCCTTCTCGAAGCCGCTTCTGATTTGGGCGCAGGGCCGATTAAATCGTTTTTCACCATTACCCTGCCCCTGTCTAAAACAGGCATCATCGCAGGCTCCATGCTGGTTTTCGTACCCGCAGTCGGTGAATTTGTGATTCCCGAGCTGGTTGGTGGTTCGGAAAACCTGATGATCGGTAAAGTTTTGTGGCAGGCGTTCTTCGATCAAAACAATTGGCCGTTGGCTTCCGCCGTCGCCGTCGTCATGGTCGCACTGCTGGTCGTGCCGATTGCACTGTTCCAGCATTATGAAAACCGCGAATTAGAAGAAGGATCCAAATAATGCAGAAATCCCGATTATCCTGGTTCCTGAAACTGATGCTGATGCTGTCGCTGGCGTTTCTGTACATTCCACTGGTCGTCTTGGTCATCTATTCGTTCAACGAATCCAAGCTGGTTACCGTTTGGGGCGGCTTTTCGACCAAGTGGTACAGCGCATTGCTGGAAAACGACACCATCTTGGAAGCTGCTTGGCTGTCGCTGCGCATTGCCGCCGCATCCTCGCTTGCAGCCGTCGTTTTGGGTACGCTGGCAGGCTACGCGATGGCGCGCATCAAACGCTTCCGCGGCAGCACCTTGTTTGCCGGTATGATTTCCGCGCCTATGGTTATGCCTGACGTGATTACCGGTTTGTCCATGCTGCTCCTGATTATTCAGGTGCAAATGTTCCTGCAAGGCAGCAGCGAATTGCTCCAAAGGCTTTACTTCGACCGCGGTTTCTTCACCATTTTCCTCGGACATACGACGCTTTGTATGGCATACATTACCGTCGTTATCCGTTCGCGTCTGGTGGAGCTCGACCAATCGCTCGAAGAAGCCGCCATGGACTTGGGTGCGCGTCCGCTGAAAATCTTTTTCGTCATCACCCTGCCCTTGATTGCCCCTGCCATCGCTTCAGGCTTCCTGCTCGGCATTACCCTGTCGCTGGATGATTTGGTGATTACCTCCTTCCTGTCCGGCCCAGGTTCTTCCACATTGCCGCAGGTGATTTTCTCCAAAATCAAGCTGGGTCTCGACCCGCAGATGAATGTGTTGGCAACCATCCTGATCGGCATTATCGGTACGCTGGTCATCGTCATCAATTACTGGATGATGCGCCAAGCAACCAAACGCGATCGGGAAGCCGCCGAAGCCTACCGTCAGGAAAAGCTCACCGCAGAAAAAACAAATTGACCCAATCAGACAGGCTGACCGCATCAATGCAAGGTCAGCCTGTTTTCTTCACACAACCCGTTTGACAACTTTTCAGACGACCCTCAACTATAGTGGATTAAATTTAAATCAGGATAAGGCGACGAAGCCGCAGACAGTACAGATAGTACGGAACCGATTCACTTGGTGCTTCAGCACCTTAGAGAATCGTTCTCTTTGAGCTAAGGCGAGGCAACGCCGTACTGGTTTAAAGTTAATCCACTATACCCTCCAAAGGTCGTCTGAAACCACACAAAGCATTACCCTATGATTCATCCCAATTTCAAAGAATACCTTCCCTCCTATTATTTCAGCACCATTAATCCCCACGCCGCCTATCCCAAGCTTGAAGGTCGTCTGAAAACCGAGACCTGCGTCATCGGCGGAGGATTGACAGGACTTTGCACCGCCCTTCCCCTTGCCGAAAACGGACGCGAAGTAACCGTACTCGAAGCCGCCCGTATCGGCTTCGGCGCATCAGGGCGCAGCGGCGGGCAAGTCATCAGCGATTACGCCTGCGGTATGGAAGAAATCGAAAAACAAGTCGGCTTGGAACAAGCCCGCTGGTTTTGGCAGCAATCCCTACAAGCCGTCGAACTCGTTGACGAACGGGTTAAAAAACACCAAATCGCTTGCGACTGGCAGCGCGGCTACGCCACCGTTGCCATCCGCCCGCAGCATTGGGAAGAATTGCAACAATGGCATGAACACGCCCGACAACATTACGGCGCTACCCATTACCAACTCTGGGATAAAGCCACGCTCAAGCAACAACTTGCCAGCGATATGTACTTGGGCGCACAGTTCGATCCTCATTCCGGCCACCTCCATCCGCTCAACTACACCCTGGGCATCGCCCGCGCCGCCACCGAAGCAGGCGCGCAGATTTTCGAACAGTCCCCGATGACCCGTATCGAACCCTATCAAGGCGGCTGGCTCGTCCATACCCCGGACGGCAGCATCGAATGCCAAAACCTCATGTATGCCGTCAACACCTACGCCGGTTTGCATCAAAAATTCAAGCCGTTGGAAAAAAAAGCCATCGCCGTCAGCACCTTCATCATCGCCACCGAACCGCTGGGCGAACGCGCCAAAGAACTCATCCGCAACAACATGGCTGTCTGCGACAACCGCCACGTCCTCGACTACTACCGCCTCAGCGCCGACGGCCGCCTGCTCTTCGGCGGTAAAGACAACGAGTTCATCGACGACCCCGACCGCATGACCGAGCTTGTCCGCCAAGACATGCTCAAAGTCTTTCCCCAGCTTGCCGATGTCAAAATCGAACATTCATGGGGCGGCGAATGCGACATCACCGCCAACCTCGCCCCCCACTTCGGAAGACTCGCGCCCAATGTTTACTATGCCCAAGGCTACTCGGGACACGGCATGGCGATTACCGGCATAGCAGGCCTTGCCATCGCCGAAGCCATCATGGGCGACGATGGTCGTCTGAAACCGTTTGAAAAACTCAAACACCCCAGCATCATTACCCAACCTTTCCTGCGCAAACTCGGCTCCTTCCTCGGCTCGAAATATTACCAATGGAAAGACAGTCGTTAAGCATTTGGTTAAGCTCGAACACATCAACAAAAGGTCGTCTGAAACCCGATTCAGGTTTCAGACGACCTTTTCGATATTGAATTGAAGGCTTCCAATCAAACTGCTATCGCATCAAAAGCTCAACGAACGCTCGATGATTTTAGATTCCCACCCTCTCCGTTTGTGCTCCAAACCCATTACATCAAATGAATTCCGCTTGCCGGATTGGAAACATTCTCATATACGGTAATCGAAACGATTTTTCCACTTTCGTCAAACACAATTTCCAGATAAGGCTTATCAGGGCTGCGGTCGCGGTTGAAAAGGCGGAATACCCGTTGCGCCTCAAAAATCTTTCCGTGTGCTTTCAAATATTCGGGCAACTGGCTGATGTTTTGAAAACTACCGCCAAACCCGCCGCCATGTTTCTTGAGATATTCCGGCGTTCCTTCTATGTCGAAATTGTGCGTTACCCTCAGCGGCTGATCCGAACCTTGGCTTGTCTGTTTGCCTGTTGATAAAACCAAAGTATCCCGACGCCTGAGTGCTTTCATTTCTTGTACCACCGGTTCAACCGCCTGCTGATTATGGCTCCGCTCCCCTTTTCCCATCTGATCAATAGCCTCTATCACTTTATCAACGTTTTTAGGATCATTCGGATCAATATCAGGGAACAGTGCCTGCTCCAGCGGATTGTCTCCGCCGGGAATGCCCCAAATCGCCGCCAATTCTTTAGGGCTGCGTTCAAACAAACAACTGGAATCGATATTTTCGGCAACCTGACGGACAAAATCATCAATGCCGCCAATCTGATGCAGGTTGGTGCAGTTTGAAGAAGGTGCGCTTTCTACTTGCTTGACGTTATTAGAGTTGGATGCGATTGGATTCAAATCGGATTGGGAAGAAGCTGATGACGCGGAGGATGGAACAGCGGATGCGCCGACTTCTTTTGTTTTATCTTCTTTGCTTGGAGAACACGCAGTCAGCATGATTGCAGTAAGCCATAAGAGAAGTGATGACGTTTCGTTTTTCATTATTTTGTTTTCAACATAAAGAGGTCGTCTGAAAATCTGCCATTTCATTTTTCAGACGACCTGTTATTCATAGAACTCAAGAACCTTGTTATTGCCAGCAAGGTGCTCAATCCATCTTACCCGACGCGATAAAACGCCAAACTGCCCAAAAGGTTGGGGAAATGTTTGACCTGTTTGTTGCCCGTCATGACCGCGCGCTCGAGGACGCGGATTTTGTTTTTGGCGCACAATAAATCAAAGTCTTTGAGCGTACACCAATGGATATTCGGCGTGTCGTACCAATGGTAGGGCATGCGTTCGGAAACCGGCATATGACCGCCGATGGCGATTTGGAAGCGGTTACGCCAGTAGCCGAAATTCGGGAAGCTGACAATTGCCTGTTTCGCCACGCGCATGAGGCAACGCAGGATTTTCTCGGTATTCTGCATGGCTTGGATGGTTTGGCTCAAGACGATAACGTCAAACGTCTGATCGCCAAATTCAGCCAAACCCTGCTCCAAATCGGCTTGAATGACGTTCACGCCGCGTGACATGGCGGCGATGACGCTGTCGGTGTCGATTTCGATGCCGTAGCCGCTGCATTTTTTGTGTTCCACCAAAGCCGCCAGCAATTCGCCGTCGCCGCAGCCCAAGTCCAAGACGCGGCTGCCTTCGGGAATCCAGTCGTAAATCAACTGCAAATCGTCGCGCAAATTCATGATCGGCAATCCTTGTCAACATTGTTCATATAAACCGCTACGGCGCGCATGTAGGCCTCGTCTTCCATCAAAAAGGCGTCATGGCCGTGGTTGGATTTGACTTCGATATACTGCACCGGCTTGTGCGCGGCAATCAGCGCTTTGACCAGCTCTTTGGAACGCGCGGGCGAAAAACGCCAGTCGGTACTGAAGCTGGCAACAAAGAATTTCGCTTTCACATTTTGCAGGGCACGGGTCAGGCTGTCGCCGAAATCCGCCGCCGGATCGAAATAGTCCAAAGCCTTGGTCATAAGCAGGTAAGTGTTGGCATCAAACCGTCCGACGAATTTGTCGCCCTGATAGCGCAGATAGGATTCCACTTCAAATTCAACGCCGTAGCCGTATTGATAGCCGTTGGAACGCAAATCGCGTCCGAATTTTTTGCCCAAACCGTCTTCGGCAAGATACGTAATGTGCCCCATCATGCGGGCAATCCGTAAGCCTCGTGCAGGAACGGTATTGCGGCTGCGGTAATGTCCTTCGTTGAAATCAGGGTCGGTCAAAATCGCCTGACGTGCTACATCGTTGAACGCGATATTTTGCGTGGACAGTTTCGGCGCGGACGCAATCACCAAGGCATGGCGCACGCGCTCGGGGTAGGAAATCGTCCACTGCAAAGCCTGCATACCGCCCAAGCTGCCGCCGACAATCGCCGCCCATTGTTCGATGCCGAGATAGTCGGCAAGCGCGGCTTGGGATTTTACCCAGTCCTTCACCGTAACCACCGGAAAATCCGCGCCGTATTCCCTGCCCGTTTCAGGATTGATCGACAAAGGCCCGCTGCTGCCGTCGCAGCCGCCCAGATTGTTCAAACCGACCACGAAAAAACGTTCCGTATCAATCGGTTTGCCAGGGCCGACCATATTGTCCCACCAGCCCGCATATTTATCCTCTGCCGAATGCCTGCCCGCAACATGATGGTTGCCCGACAGCGCATGGCAGATTAAAACCGCATTGTTTTTTTCGGCATTCAGCTCGCCGTAGGTTTCAATCATCAGATCGAAACGCGGCAAAGTTTTACCGTTTTCCAAAACCAGCGGCATCTCAAACGGAATTTTTTGGGGCGTTACAATGCCCACCGAGGCACTTTGACTCATATCCTATTCCAACAAATGCGGCGAAAAGCGTTATTATATAGCAAACGGCATGACTTTTTGACACGGGCGGACAAGCAGCACGACGCGCTGAAACATCCGTCCCCATGCCGCCGCGCCCGAACCATACTTTTCAGACGACCTCCCCAGCTTCCCGACATGATAGGCAGACTTTTCCGTATTTTTTTCTTTTTTGCACTTGCCGCGCTGATTATCAACCGCCTCTTCAGCCGCAAGCAAAAACGCGCCCTGCGCGATGTCGCCAAAATCAGCGCATGGGTGCTGCTTGGCGCAGCCGCGGCGACGCTGTTTTGGTATCTGGTCATGCTGTATTTCAAACACATTCCGGATTCTTATTGAACGGATGTTGATAGCCAGACAAAAGGTCGTCTGAAAACTCAAATTCAGGTTTTCAGACGACCTTTTCCCGTATATTAAAAACACGGGGGATGACGACATTCCCAAAGCGGCTGTCTCAACTCAACGTTTAAAATTCGACTTCTCCTTAAATTCCGTTCCGACGAACGTCCGTTTCGGATTGCCGCGCTCCACCTGATAAAGCCGGCTGTGCTGTGCACGGGCGTAATCGTCAGCCTGTCCGGCATGATGTTCCGCCAACTTTTGCGCCAGCAGGGTCAAAGCCAATTTTTTGTTGGCATGCTGACTGCGTTCGCTTTCGACGCGCACGGAAATGCCGCTTGCCTTATGAGTGGCACGCACAGCACTTTCAGTTTTATTGACGTGCTGCCCGCCTTTGCCGCCCGAACGGCAAGTTTGAAACTCAATTTCGCTTTCAGACGGCATTTCAGGCATATCGGGCATACGGAAAACGCCGATATACCAGTTTTTACGCGGATGTTTCGGACGGACGGGGCTGGCGCACACCCATTGGAGCGAACCTTGCCAACGCTGTGCCAGAGTTTCGGCATGATTGCCGTCCAATTTAAGCACCGCCGACATAATGCCGTGCTTATCCGCAGTTTCGGAGATGATTTCCACCTCGACACCTTCCGCCTTCGCCTCGGCAAGCAGCCTGCCCAATACGAAACGGGCAAAGATGCGGCATTCGGCAGGCCCTTGGGCGGTAGAAATTTGCAGATAAATCATGGTTTATTTCCTTTCATTTTTGGGCGGAAGGAATATTTTTCGTCGAATCCCTTGTTGCCGATTTTGGCTTTATCGGGCACGCTCGGGCTGGTTTCGGCCTCGCTTTTGAGTTGCGACAGGTATTCGCTGATGTTCTGCCACACGATATCGGGATCGATGTAGATGCCGAGTGCGGAAAGTTGCGGGTTGGCGGCAAAGTCCTGACTGCTGTCCGATTTGCTTGGACGGTTTAGGTCGGCGTAATACACGAGCAGCAGCGGCACATTCCGATAGGTTTTCAATATTACGTTGCTCCGTTCTCTGCAGACGGCTTGAAAATCGGCATTTTGGATCTCATCATGCCAAGCCCAGTAGTAATTGCCGTATTGCGGCAAAACGTATTCCGCACCATCTTGAAAACGGATTGACCGACAGAAATAACGCCCAATTTTTTTGCTTAAAATTTGTCCGACATCGTAAGACGTATAAACTTTATCATTCGTGGCAAACAGGTATACACGCAGGTTGCCGATATACAGTTCCGACACCACGGCGCACGCACCGTATTCCTTTTCCCACTCGGCAGGCGGCTTGGGCAGGCTGTGTAGGATTTCAGCACCGGGCGGCAAGCGGCGGTCAAACACCAATACAGGGTCGACACCGTATTTCGCTACTTTGTGGTCGTAGAAATCTTTAAATTTACTGATGATTTTCATGCCTCACCTCCGCAGTTGCCGCCGGTTTTGTAGGTCAATACGGGTTTCAGCCGCGCCACGGGTTCGATGAGGCCGGCATTCGCCATGGCGGCAATCACGCCGTCTATGCTTTTATATGCCTGCGGGGCTTCTTCAAAAATCAAAGCCTTGTCTTCGCACACCACGACGCTGCCGAAGGCGGTGCGGCGCAGGCTGTCGGCAGAATATTTGTGCGACAGGCGGCCTTTGCATTCGCCGCGCTGCCATTTTCGCCCTGCGCCGTGTGCCAATGAGTTGAGGGAATGGGTGCAGTCGGCGGCGGGTTTGACCAGATAGCTGTAATCGCCGCGCGAACCGGGTATCACGACCATACCGCAGTCGGAAGGGGTTGCGCCTTTGCGGTGCAGCCAGCCGGTTTGGCCGCCGATTTCGGCCTGTTGCAGGAAGTTGTGGTGTACATCGAGCAGACACGCTCCGCCGCCGTGCCACTGCGCCAGCATTTTTTCGGCAATCAGTATGCGGTTGGCGCGGGCAAAGTCGAGGGCGGATTGGTGTTCCGCCAGATAATCTGCCGCATCAGTGCTGCTTTCGGCCAAGCCGTTATGGCCGAATCGTTCGACATGGCGGCGCAGTATTTCCTGCCCCAAACCGCGCGAACCGCTGTGTACCAGCAGTTGCAGGCGGTCGGTTTGGAAACCTGCGGGCAGCAGGTCGGCGTGGTAGACGGTATCGACTGTTTGCAGTTCGGCAAAGTGGTTGCCGCCGCCGATGGTGCCTAAGGCCGTCTGAAAAGGATGGTTCGGCAGGATTTCGTCAATCCGTGCCTGCCAGCCTGCGTCCAGCGGTGCGTCTATGCTGCCGAGCTGCCTGGCCAGTTTGGCGGGTTTGGCTTTGGCGGCAGAAAGATCGGTCTGCCACAGGGCCATGCCGCAGCCGATGTCGTTGCCGATGAGCGCGGGATAAAAGCGGCCGACGCTGAAAAATGCCGCCCCCACGGGATAGCCGCGTCCGGGATGCAGGTCGGGCATTCCGGCCACATGCAGCATCTGCGGCAGTTTGGCGGTGGTTTCGAGTTGTCGGACGGCTCGCCCCTCTATCCATGTGTCGGAATCGGCGATGATGGTAATGTTGTTGTTTGAAATGGGATTGCCCATGTTGTGCTACTTTCTTGCGGGCGCAAAAAACGTCGCCTGTTTTTTCAGACGGCCGCTGTTGCGCGGAATGATGGAAAGCAGCCCGATGCGGGCGGAAGGAATGCGGCTGATTTGCCGCAATAGAAAAGGTGTATGCCTAAACGACCGGGCTGCAAAGTTTGATTGAGCAGGTGATGGTTTGGGTCATGATGTGCTCCTTTCTTTGCAGTGGGTGGTTGAAAGCGGCCGATTATAGGTTTGAGAGGTTTTATTGGCAAGCATACGGCGTTTTACACGCCATTAACTGTGGCAAAAGGCAAACAGGCCGTCTGAAAGTCTTTCAGACGGCCTGCTGCTTTCAGACGGCCTTAACCGTGCAATGCACGTTTGTCGGCAGCCAATGCGGCTTCATGCACCACTTCGGACAAGGTCGGATGGGCATGGATGATGCGGGCGATGTCTTCGCTGCTGGCGGAGAATTCGAGGGAAGTTACGCCTTCGGCAATCAGTTCGCTCACCATCGGGCCGACCATGTGCACGCCCAAGATGCGGTCGGTTTTGGCATCGGCCAGCACTTTAACCGTGCCTTTGGCTTTGCCCAATCCCAGGGCGCGACCGTTTGCGCCGAAGCCGGAAGTGCCTTTTTTGTATTCCACGCCTTCGG
>ERZ773021.261-NODE-261-length-31058-cov-26.8378_pt1 | contig 31058 bp, 32 predicted proteins | sample MGYA00511668_ERZ773021 | MGnify/ENA primary metagenome ERZ773021 (study PRJEB29015, sample SAMEA2737961) | human oral metagenome | biome: human oral; feature: human-associated habitat; material: dental | place: China | collected 2032 ... | reverse complement strand
TCTCGTCCTCTCGCGATGGTAGCTGACATCGACCCACTACAGTTGACAAAGAGCCGTTTAATTAGCATTGTCATCTGCTGGTGTTTGGATTTCTTTGCCGGCTTCGTTTTCAGCTTTTTTAGCTGATTTGATGACAATCTTGCCGTTGCTTGTCATGACAGCCTTGAGTTCTTTTTCACTTGGGTGTTCAAGGTAGTAATCAGTAATGGCGTCTTCGATGTGATCTTGGATTGTCCGACGGAGCGGACGAGCTCCCATTTTCGGATCGTAACCCAAATTAACTAATTTTTCTTTGACTTTGTCTGTCACGTCGAGGTGAATGTCATTTGTTGCAAGCCGTTCATTGACATCTTCAAGCATCAAGTCTACGATTTTTAGGAGATTTTCCTTATCAAGGGACTTGAATTCGATAATACCGTCAAAGCGGTTCATAAATTCTGGACTGAAGAAGTTGCCTAATTCACCGAGAACAGAGTTAGTCCGTCCTTCACGCGCTGCTCCAAAGCCAACATTTGCTTCGACTTTGCCAGTACCAGCGTTTGAAGTCATAATGATAATCGTATCTTTAAAGCTAACTGTGCGCCCTTGTCCGTCTGTCAGACGTCCGTCATCAAGAACTTGCAGGAACATGTGCATGACATCTGGGTGCGCTTTTTCTACTTCGTCAAGTAAAATGAGAGAGTAAGGATTGCGGCGTACGCGCTCTGTCAATTGTCCGGCTTCTTCGTAGCCAACATAGCCTGGAGGTGCTCCAACGAGTTTGGCTACGCTGTGTTTTTCCATATACTCAGACATATCAAAGCGAATCATGCTGTCAGATGAACCAAAGAGCTCAATCGCTAATTGTTTAGAAAGTTCTGTTTTACCGACACCGGTTGGTCCGACAAAGAGGAAGGAACCAATTGGTCGATTAGGAGAGCCAAGCCCGACACGATTACGGCGAATAGCTTTGGCAATTTTATCAACGGCATCATCTTGACCGATGACATGAGCTTTCAAATCATCAGCTAGACTAATTAGTTGCGATTGTTCCTTTTCTTTTAGGTCACCAACTGGGATATTTGTTTTTTGCTCAATGATATGCTCAATGGTTTTTTCACTGATAATAGGTGTATCTTGGTCTGCCATTTTATTTTGCTGCATTTCTTTGTATTTGGCAATTTGGTCACGGAAATAGGCAGCTTTTTCAAAATCTTCATCACGAGTAGCTTGTGCCTTGAGATTTTCAGCTTCTACCAAGCGTTGATCAATGACTTTTGGATCGACAAAGTTAAGTGTCAGATTCATTTTAGAACCTGCTTCGTCCAGCAAGTCAATAGCCTTATCTGGCAAGAAACGATCTTGGATATAACGATTGGATAAGACAGCTGCCGCTTCAATGGCATCATCTGTGTATTTGACGTGGTGATAGTCTTCGTATTTCTTTTGAATACCTTTGAGGATAGTGATCGTTTCTTCAACTGTTGGTTCATCAACTTTTACAGGCTGCATACGGCGTTCCAGTGCTGCATCTTTTTCGATAATGCGATACTCATTGAGAGTTGTGGCACCAACTAATTGAAGCTCACCGCGAGCAAGAGCGGGTTTTAAGATGTTGCCAGCATCCATATTGCCATCTCCAGCTGCACCAGCTCCAACGATTTCATGGATTTCATCAATGAATAAAATCACATCCTGACGAGAACGGATTTCTTCCATGAGTTTTTGCATTCGTTCTTCAAATTGACCACGGATACCAGTTCCTTGCACTAGGCTGACTACATCTAAACGGATGACTTCTTTTCCTTGGAGTTTGTGTGGAACATCACCGTCCACAATCTTCTGGGCCAAGCCTTCTACAACAGCTGTTTTACCGACACCGGGCTCTCCGATGAGGACAGGGTTGTTCTTCGTCCGACGGTTGAGAATTTCAATGACGCGGACGATTTCCTCATCACGACCGATGACAGGGTCAATTTCACCGCGCCGAGCAAATTCGGTTACATTGATACCAAATTCTTCTAGGAGGCCTTTAGGCTGTTGCGGAGCTTGCTGGCGTGCACCTCCACCTTGATTGGAACCGTAACCTCCATTGCCGTAACCGCCTCCAGATTGAGTCGGAGGGGTTTGTGGTTCTTGATGGTTTTGAAAATTCCCGAGATTACTAAAGAAGTCATCAAAAGGATCTAAGTTGTTTTGATTATTCATATTAGTCATTCCACGAAATAGAGCATTATTGGGGTCTGTTTTCATGATTTGATAACAATTTTGACAGAGGTCGACTTGGTGTTGTTTTCCATTCACATTTGTGTAAAGGTGAATGGTTGATTCATTTATTTTACAGTTTTGACAAAGCATACGCTACCTCTTTCTTTTAAAATTTGCTTGACGGAAATCAATTGGTCAACAATAGTCAAACTTCTTAGTTTTATTATATCAGTATTCTAAAACATTGCAAGAATAAAGTGTTAAAAGACAGATTTTTGTACTGAAGCGTTTCATTTTGTGTTAAATTTATCAAAAACAGGGCTTTTACTAGTATTTCATCTTTCATTTGTGGTAAAATAGTAACGTATAAATGAATAGGAGAAGGAAAATGGAATCACATTTAGTAAGAATTATCAATCGTTTAGATGCTATGACAAAAGATGGCGGCAATTTGAAACGTAATTTTGAACGTGACGGGGTTGTTGTAGCAGAAGTAGCTTATAGCTATGATGAAGAAAATGGCTCAGTATTCACTCTTCGCGATGTTGCAGCGCGTGAAACCTATACTTTTGATAGCATTGATTTGATTGCTATGGAAATTTATGAATTGTTGTATTAATTTGCTAGTCTCTAATAAGATATCCTCTAGGCACCTGCTTAGGGGTATTTATTTTGCAATAATTTTTGCCTATCTACCTTAGAATTGTCAGAAATTCTTAGAAAAAAGTGGTATACTAATGGTGATAGTAAGCATATTTCTTGACAAACAGAAAAGGAGATAGTATGGATTTATCTCGGATAACATTATTAACAGAATATGAAATTGTCGGAATCGATCTGGAGGAAGCGAGCGTCCGTCATTTAGCAGATTTAGGGATTAAGATAGGCAGTTTGATTCAAATCATTTCAAAAACAAATGATACAGCCATTCTCTTAGTTCGAGCTGCTAGGATTGCTTTGGACAAATCTATTTTGGAAAAGTTGGACGTTGTTCTGAAAGATAGCAATCGCTCAGCTCTTCCTTTATCTGAGTTAGCTGTTGGAGATGTGGCGTATATAGAAGCAATTCATGCAGAGGGTGCTTTAAAACGGAGGCTGATGGACATGGGCTTGACGAAAAATACAAAAGTTCAGTTGCAGAAGGTTGCACCATTAGGTGATCCACTAGAAATTAAGTTGAGAGGCTACGATTTGACATTGAGAAAGTCAGAAGCGAGTCTGGTTAGTGTTGTGAAAGGTGAAAAGGAAGCAAAAGGATGAAAGAATTAGTGCTTGCGGGAAATCCGAATAGTGGAAAGACTAGTTTATTTAACATTCTAACCGGTAGTAGCCAGCATGTGGGAAATTGGCCTGGGGTAACGGTTGAAAAGAAAAGTGGGTTATTTCGCAAAAATAAAGAAATCATTATCCAAGACCTACCGGGAATTTACTCCTTGTCTCCTTATACATCAGAGGAAATGGTCAGTAGAAATTATTTTTTAAGTGGTAACGCGGATGCTATTTTGGATGTGGTTGACGCGACCAATTTAGAGCGGAATCTGTACTTGAGTTTGCAATTGATTGAGACGGGGATTCCAGTTGTGCTGGCTTTAAATATGAGCGATGTCGTTGAAAAACAAGGGAAATGGATTGATACGACTAAATTAAGCTACCAACTGGGTGTGCCGGTCGTAGCGACCAGTGCTTTGAAAAAGACAGGGATTGACCAAGTCATGCAGCAGGCCATGCGAGTGATGAACCAGACAGAGGAGGAGGTTTATCCAGCTTACGACAATCATTTTGAAGCGGCTTTGTCAGAAATTATCCGTATTTTGGGGAATGCAGTACCTCAAAAACAAGCTCGTTTTTATGCCATTAAGCTTTTTGAACGCGATAAAGAATTATCTGAACAGCTGGCATTGTCTGATTTTCAAAAAACAGAGATTGAAGATGCGATTCGGATTACGGAAGAAATCTACACAGAAGACTCAGAGAGTATTGTTGTCAATGCGCGGTATGAGTTTATTGAGGTAGCCGTTAAAATGGCTCTGCAAGCTGATGTCAATCAATTGAGTTTGTCGGATAAGATTGACCGTATTGTGACCAATCGTTATTTAGCCTTGCCGATTTTTGCAGTTGTTATGTGGCTGGTCTATTTTCTCTCCATTCAAACGATTGGAACAATGGGAACCGATTGGACAAACGATGTCCTCTTTGGAGAATGGATTCCAAATGGTATTAAATCACTGCTAGAGCAATTAGCTGTAGCCGACTGGCTTCAATCTTTAATTATTGATGGGATTATCGCAGGCTGCGGAGCTGTGCTAGGCTTTGTGCCTCAGATTTTCGTCTTGTTTGTCTGCTTGGGCATCTTGGAAGACATCGGCTATATGAGCCGGATTGCTTTCGTCATGGATCGTCTATTTAGACGGTTTGGGTTGTCTGGAAAATCCTTTATCCCCATGTTGATTTCGACGGGATGTGGCGTTCCTGGTGTCATGGCGAGTAGAACCATTGAAAATGAACGTGACCGTAGGATTACGATTATGACAACAACCTTTATGCCTTGTTCTGCCAAATTACCAATTATTTCTTTGATTGCTGGAGCGTTCTTCCCTAATAATCCTTGGATTGCACCAAGCGCTTATTTTATCGGAATGGGAGCCATTGTCTTATCAGGGATTGCTTTGAAAAAGACAGCGAGTCTTGGTGGAGCAGTAGCGCCCTTTATCATGGAGTTGCCGAGTTACCACCTGCCACAAGTCAAGACGGTTTTGCGCTATGCTGGTCAAAAGGCTTTGAGCTTCATTAAGCGTGCTGGAACGATTATCTTTGTGACCAATATTTTCATTTGGTTTGCTAGTTCCTATAACTTTGGCTTGCAGGTAGTTGAAACGGAAGACAGTATCCTAGCGGCATTAGGAAAAGGGCTGGCTTGGATCTTTAGCCCTCTTGGCTTTGGCAATTGGCGAGCAACGGTTGCGGCTATTACGGGCTTATTGGCTAAGGAAACGGTGATCTCGACTTTTGGAATCTTGTATAAAGTGACAGACGCGACAGAGACTACGAAAGAACTATGGAGCAATCTCCAACAGCATTATACGGCACTTTCCGCCTACTCATTCCTTATCTTTAATCTGCTCTGCGCTCCTTGTTTTGCAGCGATTGGTGCTATTCATCGGGAAATGGGCAATGCTAAATGGACGTGGATTGCTATTTCCTTCCAAACCCTACTGGCTTATAATGTCAGTCTTGTGATTTACCAATTCGGGCAAGTCTTGCTGTATGGAAAAGGAATTTCAGTTTGGAGTATTTTTGCACTTATCGTTATGGTAGCTGGTCTGTACTTCATCTTTAGAAAAACGCGCAAAGAAAAAGTAGAGGTTATCACTTTAGATAGTCTGGCACATCAAACAGTATAGGAGAAACTATGTCAACGATTATTGTATTTGTTATTATTTTATTTCTAGCAGGTGCAGCTATGCACCATATCATTAAGGGAAAAGGAAGTTGTGGCAATTGCGACTGCCAATGTGAAATCAAAGAAAAAATGAGACATAAATAAAGAGAAAACTAAAAATATGACAGAGGTTGTCAGGTCATTTGTTGTATGATTTATTAAAAAAGGAGAACATAACATGGTAAGACCTACTAGCAAGACTGAGTTGATCAGTGCAGCGACGCAGCAATATGCAAAGCTGCAGTCATTGATTTCCCAATTAACAGAAGAAGAGTTAAAGACTCCATTTGATTTTTCAAAAGATGAAAAAAAGAAAGAGGCGCATTGGAAGAGGGATAAAAACCTCAGAGATGTTCTCATTCATCTTTATGAGTGGCAGCAATTGCTTTTGGATTGGGTGCATTCCAATCGAAATGGTGTCGAAAAATCGTTTTTGCCAGCACCTTATAATTGGAGAAGCTATGGTGAGATGAATGTGGCATTTTGGCAAAAACATCAACAGACACCGCTAGAAAAAGCAATCAAGTTGCTTCATCAATCACAGGAAAAAGTGCTAACCCTGGCTGAAACCTTTACAAATGAAGAGCTGTTTTCAAAGAGCGTTTATAAATGGGTTGGTGGGAGTACCCTTGGCTCCTACTTTGTCAGCTGCACATCGAGTCACTACGACTGGGTCATGAAGAAGCTGAAAGCACATCAAAAGAACTGTAAAAATCAGTAAACAATCAGTAGGACTGGCAGCAAAAAAGAGGGCAACAATAGGCAAGTGAGCCACATCCAATGTGCTTCATTTCGTCCGTCGGTCTGACGGAGTAAATCAAAAGAGTTTCACCTCGTCCGCCGGGCTGACAGAGCAAACCAAAATAGTTTCATCTCATCCGCCGAGCTGATGGATTAAACTAGAAGTCGTTCAACTCGTCCTCCGAGCTGACGGAGCCAATCAAAACAGTTTCATCCTGTCTGCCGGGTTGATGGAGCAAACCAAAAGTAGTTCATTTCGTCCGCCGGGTCGACGTGGTAAACTAAAAGTCATTTATCTTTTCGACTGGGTCGACAGAGCCAATCCAAAGCGGTTCATTTTATCGACCAAGTCGACAAAGAGAACCTCACGTCATTTCATCCGAGAGTCAGTCCAGCTGTCTATAAAATAAATCGGTCCGTCAGCTAAGTTGACGGACCGATTTTGTCTGAACTCATTGATCTCTTATTTGCTGTTATCTCCCATTAGCAAGTCTTTTGGTTGCTTACTAAGGAGCGTGATTGAAGCAATGAGGACGGAAACAATGATAATGGCAAGTCCAAAGATGACCACCTTGGTCATATCATCAGGAGATACATGTACATTGAGGCTAGTGAGGGTCTTGTTAAAGCCATCCACTTCAGCCCCGCCTCCAAGATTGGCGCTCTTACCTTCTCGAGCTAGTTTTTCAGCAATACCACTGGTAACTTGTTTTAAAATGCTATTTCCCATCACCTTGCTGACAGCACTACCTGCAAAGTAAGCACCAATGAAGCTAAAGACGCTGACAGATAGTACTTCGGTCATAAATTGGAAGAAAATCTTTGTTTTGCTAATTCCCATTGAAAGCATGATTCCCATTTCTTTTCTACGACCATTGATCCATAAGAACAAGACTAGCGTAAGAACAATCGCTCCAAAGATTAGAGTTCCGATTAAGAGGTTTCCAGTAACGCCGTAAATACCGTTAATAGAAGATTGAAGTGCTGGGAAGTTGCTTGTACTCTTAACAAGGGTGTAGGCTTCCCAATCAATAGATGATATTTCTTTTACTTTCGCCATCACTTTATCAATATCTTGGCTACCATTTACAAAGAAAGTAGCATCTTGATAAATAGCGTTTTTATCTGTTGAACCTTGTAAAGTTTTAGTCGTTTCTAAGTCTGTGATAAAGGTATTTTCATACAATTCTTGAGGACTAGAAACGCCTCCTTTATTTTTCCCGTCAAAAATTCCGATAACTGTCACTTTAGTCGTTTTATTAGCTTTGCGAACGTTATCATAGTCATAAGTATTCGATTTTATATTAATCGTATCGCCGACTTTAAGTTTGTTCTTTTCTGCAAAATCTTTATGAATTAAAGCAACATTTTTGTCATTTTTGTTGATATGTCTACCTTCAACTAGTTTGAAGGTTTCTGCGGTAAATTTATCATCTTTAGATGAATCGTTGATACCTGTTGCCATAACGGCACGGCCGAATTTTTGTTTTCTATCTTCGCTTTCAAAGTCGGTTTCTCCAGATTTAACCAACTGGTGATCAATTAAGTCAGCGACAACATTCATTCGCTTGATATAACCAGAGATACCTTTAACTTTTTCCACAGCTTCGATATCTTCGCCTTTAAGATTTCCTGCTCCGCGAGGGGTACCTTGGTTCACTTCGCGGTTAATTTGCATTGAGAAACTGCTAGTGATATTTTTGAAAGTCTCTTTTGAAGCGGCGTCTGTTGCATTTTTAACAGCAATACTGCCAAGTGTTAAAGTAGAGATGGCTAACAGGATTAAAAAGATAATCAGTGTTTTTATTTTTTTGCGCCATACATAGGCAAGAGCGTTCTTTATCGTTAACATATAATTTCTTCTCCTTGGAGGTCTTATTTATAATTCTTAGTGACTTCGACTAAGTTCTTATTGCTTAACTCTAAGACGACGTCTGCTTTATTAGCTAACTCTTTGCTGTGTGTCACCACAATCACACATTTATTTTTTTGTTTAGCTGATTTAATTAGGACTTCAATGATGTCCATGGCAGTACCTTCATCTAAGTTCCCAGTTGGTTCATCTGCTAAGATAATTGGTGCTGTAGATGCAAGAGCGCGTGCAATAGCTACCCGTTGCTGCTGGCCACCTGATAATCGTAATACGTTACGATGGATTTCTTTTTCGTTGAGTCCAAGTTGTAGTAAGCTATCTTTATTTGCTTGAGAATTTACGAGTCGAACATTCTCCATCGGAGTTAAGTAATCGATTAAATTATAATTTTGGAAAACCAGGGAGATTTGTTTCCGTCTGTGATGGTTATAGCCTTTTTGAGCGATGTCTTGATCTTCAAAGAGGATTTTTCCTTTTGTAGGAGTATCAAGTCCTGCAAGAAGGGAAAGCAAGGTTGATTTACCTGCACCAGATTTCCCTATAATAGCATAAAATTTTCCTTCTTCAAATGAAGCTGTGATTTGATTCAATACATTTTCTTGTAGGCTATTGTATTGGTAACTAACTGAATCCATTTTTAAAATTGTCATGTTTTGTCTCCTTAACTTATATCGGTTAAAATATCTTTTGGTTTTTTATGTAGGATAATAGAAGATGAACCTACTACTGCAAGTAAAATAATGATGAGCAGTATTCCATAAGTCATCAGAATAGTAGAGGTATGTAAGTGTGGAACGATATTTTCAAAAATAGCGGATGAGCTATCTTGTTGTTGACCGCCTTTTATAAACCCTTTGAATACCATAGTGGAAATATAAGAGCCACTAATAGAAGCTAGTGCCATACTAAATACTGATATGATAACCAGTTCTAGTATGAATTGAGAGATAATCATCGCTTTTGAAATACCGAGAGATAATAGTACTCCGATTTCATAAATTCTTTCTCTCAACCAGAACATGAGAATCAAGGAAAGAACGATGATACTTCCAATAATGATACTGAAAGTTAAAACATTAATAATCTGTTTGAAACTGGTAACAGAAGAAGAAACTGCTTCAAAAGCCTTAGAATTTTTAACAAGATCCGTTTGCTTCCAATCAATTTTTGACTTTTTGACTGTATTAATGACTTTATCAATTTGATTTGGATTTGATACGAAATAAACGGCTGCAGATAATTTATAATCAGCTGGTTTGTAGCCTTGTAAGTGTTGGCTCGATTCATAGTCCATATAGACAGTATTTTCTGTCGCATCTGAGCTTAAACCTGTTTGTTTCTCTTCTTTTTTTCCGGAGAAGATACCAGCAATTTCAAACTCTACTTCATGGAGTTGTTTAGCATCCTCATCCTTTAAGGAGGCTCCCTTTAGTTTTAGTTTATCTCCAACTTTTAAATGGTTCTTTTTAGCTAATTTTTCATGGATGAGAATCTTGGATTTATCGCCTTTACGAATTGGCTTTCCTTGTTCAAGTTTGAAAACACCACTTGCAAAGGTTGTTTCTAGAGTAGAATCACTTGTTCCTAATGCAGCAACCAGATTGTTGAGGACAGGGTTTTGATTGTCTCTTGTAACACCTTGTTTTTTCTTAACAACAGTTTTATCTGTCAAACTTGCTAAAGCATCGTATTTGAAGTTGAATTTTGAAATTTCTTTATTCTCAAGTAATTTTTCTGCTGTTTTTAGTGAAAGTGGTCGTTCAAGTGTTTTACTAGTTATGGTAAAGCCGGTATTAGATGCGTCATAGATTTTCTTTTCGATATTATTAGTCGTTCCCATAATAGAAAAGCTACTAGTTAAGGCAGTTGAAATGAGAGTAAGTATCAGAAATACAAGAAGAGTTTTAACTCTTTTTCTACTGATGTAATTCAAAGCCTGCTTGGCTATTTGCATAATTTTCTTCCCTTCTATATATTTTTAAACTAAATCGGTACCGTGTTCTATATTAAAGCAGTTACCTTAAAATAGTTTTAAGGTTTAAGGTAATTTTAAGTTTTTTGGCTCCTTTTTTTCTGTTTTTTGTGTAAATTTTCATAAAATGGTAGAAAAAGGGGGAAAGACAAGGTTGGTTTCGCTCTATAACTTTCTATAAAAAAGTCTATAGGGCAAATGAATGAATTTCTGCTATAATAGAATGAAGAAAATAGAAATGAGAGTTATATGGCAAAAATAATTGACGGAAAAGCTTTGGCAGAAAAATTACAAGCACAATTAGCGGAGAAAGTTCGTAAACTAAAAGACCAAACAGGCTTGGTACCTGGACTTGTAGTGATTTTAGTGGGCCATAACCCAGCTAGTCAAATCTATGTGAGAAATAAAGAGCGGTCAGCTTTGGCTGCAGGACTGCGAAGTGAAGTGGTGCGTCTGCCAGAAACAACAACCCAAGAAGAGCTGCTGATTTTGATTGAAAAGTACAATCAAGATCCAGATTGGCATGGGATTTTAGTTCAATTGCCGCTGCCAAAGCATATTGATGAAGAAGCGGTGCTGTTAGCGATTGATCCCGATAAAGATGTGGATGGCTTTCATCCGATGAATATGGGACGCCTTTGGAGTGGTCATCCTGTCATGATTCCCTCCACACCTGCTGGCATTATGGAAATGTTTCATGAGTACGGTGTAGAATTAGAAGGTAAACGTGCGGTGGTCATTGGGCGGAGTAACATTGTCGGAAAGCCCATGGCACAGCTTTTACTTGCTAAAAATGCAACAGTAACTCTGACGCATTCACGAACACATCATTTATCAGAGATCACAAAAAAAGCTGATATTTTGGTTGTCGCCATTGGTCGTGGTCACTTTGTGACGAAAGATTTTGTCAAAGAAGGCGCGGTCGTGATTGATGTTGGCATGAACCGTGATGAAAATGGTAAATTGATTGGTGATGTGAAATTTGATGAAGTATCTGAAATCGCGAGTCTCATCACTCCTGTACCAAGAGGGGTTGGTCCGATGACCATTACCATGCTCATGGAGCAAACCTATCGAGCTTGCAAGCGGAGTTTGAAGAAATAGAATGCGACACGTCTATTTCTTTTATGGTAAAACAAAGGTAAACAAGGGTGTCACTTCTCTACTGGCATAGGTGAAGGGAGCAAACATGGAAGTAGTAGACTATACATTATTGAAAAAGATTATTCAGCCGCGTGCGCTCAATAGTCACAAGGGAGATTACGGTCGTTTGTTGTTGATTGGCGGGACGTATCCTTTTGGTGGAGCGATTATCATGGCAGCCTTAGCTGCAGTTCATAGCGGAGCTGGTCTAGTGATGGTTGCGACGGATAGAGAAAATATCGCAGCTGTTCACGCTCATTTACCAGAAGCTATGGCTTTTGATGTACAAGATAAAAAGCTATTGACCGAGCAAGTCCAAAAAGCAGATGTAGTATTGATTGGACCAGGTTTAGCTGAAAGTAAACTTGAAAAAGCCACTTTGCGGTTGATAGTGGAACTGGTCAGTAAACATCAAGTCTTCATCATGGACGGTGGGGCTATTTCCCTCTTTAGCAAAGAAGCTCTGCCATTTCCAAAAGCACAGACGATTTTTACCCCACATCAAAAAGAGTGGGAGCGGTTGAGCGGACTAAAGATAGCTGAGCAATCAGTTGAAAAAAGCCAAGAAGCTGTTAATTCCTTCCCTGCTGGAACTATCGTTGTTCAAAAGAAGCACGGAACGACTATTTTCCAAAGTGGAAATGGGAACCATTTTCAACTGACTATTGGTGGCCCTTATCAAGCAACGGGCGGCATGGGAGATACTCTGGCAGGGATGGTTGCGGGCTTTTCGGGACAGTTCAAGAGTAGTTCTTTACTGGAACGTGTAGCAGCAGCAGTCTATCTCCATTCAGCCATTGCAGAGGAATTAAGCAAAGAAAACTATGTAGTCTTGCCAACGGAAATCAGCAAAGAAATCCCTAAGTGGATGAGGAGACTATGTCAGTCATAATGAAATTTATAAAAAAATATCTTGTCTTTAAAGTGGCTGCGTGGTAACATAAAAAGAAAGGAGGGAGGTTAATTATGAAAGCGACAATGAAAGATGTAGCTGAGCTTGCTGGAGTGGGAGTCGGAACAGTTTCACGCGTCGTGAACGGTTATCGAGTGAAAGATTCTACCTACCAAAAGGTTCAAGATGCTATTCAAACGTTGGATTATACTCCAGATGAATATGCTAGAGGTCTAAAAACGAATCGAAGTAATATTGTTGCTTTAATTATTCCAACGATTTGGCATCCTTTTTTCTCTGAGTTTGCTTATCATGTCGAAAAGGAATTGTTGAAAAATCATTATAAATTATTTATTTGTAATGCAGATGGGGACGCAGCTAATGAAATTGAGTACATTGAGATGCTGGAAAAAAATAAAGTAGACGGTATTATCGGGATTACTTACTCAGATATTGATCGTTACATTTCTTCTAGCCTTCCCTTTGTCAGTTTTGATCGTCATTTCTCAGAAAATGTATGTTATGTGACTTCAGAAAATTATATTGGTGGACAGATTGCAGCAAAAGAACTATTGGGACATGGAGCTAAACAATTAGCATATATAGGTGGAACTAATATTCATGAAAATGAAACGACGCAACGGAAAAAGGGGTTCTATGCAGAAGCAAGAGCACAAGGGTATTCAGTTTTGAAATTGGACATGCCAGAACCACTGTTTAAACCCGAGCAGCAAATTGAAAATTTTTTAGTAGCGCATCCGCAGATTGACGGCATTTTTACAGTCAATGATTTTATGGCACTAGATGTCATGAAAGTAATGGAAAAATTGGGGAAAGTTGCTCCCCAGGATTATCAGATTATTGGTTTTGACGGTTTGCGTAATGCAGCAGACCAGACCTACCTACTCTCAACAATTGCGCAATCGTTGGATTTAATAGCACAAGCTGCGGTTAATTTATTGCTTCGCTTGATTGCGAAAGAAAAGGTTACTGAGTCAAGAATTACGATTCCAGTTCATTTTGAAGAGGGTAGTACAACAAAAAAAGTGATTTGATAAAAATTTCATAAAAAGTATTGACTTTTTATGAAAGCGCTGTTATAATAAAATCATAAAATTTGAAACGTTTCAAAAATCATAAAAAGGTCCAATGACCTTTCTGTTTAGCAGAAGTTTTGAAACGTTTCCAAAAAAAGGAGAAGCATATGCGTAAAGGTATTGTTCTATCAATGGTTACAGCTTTGTCAATCGGAGTGTTAGCTGGCTGTAGCGGAGGCTCTAATAAGAACTCTAAAGGGACATCGAACGATGTGAAGGTTTGGGTTCAATTTTCCGACGAGACTGCTGAAGGAAAAGCTTGGGAAAAAGTTGTTCAAAACTTCAACAAGAAATATAAAGGAGAGTATAAAGTCACGACAGAGTATATTCCTCGTAGTGGAAGTGGAGGCGGATACGAAGATAAGGTTAATGCCGCTATTTCAACAAACAGTCTTCCTGATGTGATTACACTTGATGGTCCCAATACAGCAGCTTATGCAAAATCAAAAGTTATTGCGCCATTAGATGAGTATCTAAAAGACAATAATATGGATGATGTTCTTGACAGTATTAAACAACAAGGAACTTACAATGGGAAATTTTATGCATTTGGCTATTCAGAATCAAATGTTGGTGTTTATTACAATAAGAAAATGTTCAAAGAAGCTGGTATAGATGAAGCAAGTCTACCAACTTTGAAAAAACCATGGACATGGGATGAATTTAAAGCAATTAGTCAAAAGTTGAAAGATCACTTTAAAGAAGCTGCAATTGACTTCCGTCTTAACTCCAACGACGAAATGTTGCCATATGCTTATATGCCTCTTATCTGGTCAAATGGTGGTACAGTTGTCAATAAAAATGGAACAAAAGCTGAAGGCTATTTCAATGCTAAAGAAAGCGTAGAAGCGGTTCAATTCATTCAAGACCTTGTTAAGCAAGGATATACGACAGTTAGTCCAGTTGAAAAAGGATTTGAAACAGGAAAATATCCAATGGTTTTGAGTGGATCATGGACAATTGCTGATTTACAAACCAACTATAAAGATATTGATTTTGGAATCTTGCCTTATCCTGTTTCTAATAAGACAAAGAAACTTGTCTCTCCTTCAGGAAGTTGGCAATTAGCAGTTACTACAAAATCTAATAAAAAAGCGGCTGCAGCTGAGTTTGTTAAATTTGCAACCAATACAGAATCAAGTGAAATCCTAAGTTTGGGAAATAGCGTTTTGCCAATTCGTAAATCAACTATCAAGAATATGCAAAACAAGGTATCTGAACCGATGAAATTCTTGATGGAACAAAATGCAACAACAGCTCATGCACGTCCAGTTGTTGTAGCTTACCCACAAGTGTCTCGTGCCTTCCAACAAGCTATGCAAGATATTAGTTATTATAAGGAAAACCCAAGTGTTCAAAAAGTACTGGATTCACGTGCAAAAGAAATGCAAACAGCAATTGATGATGCCTTGAACAAATAGAAATCATTCAATCTATGAGATGAGGCAAAAGCCTAAAAATAGGTTATGCTTCATCTCTGTTTTTATTTCAAAAAGAAGGAGATTGTCATGGCTCAAAAGAAGCGTCAGAAATTAAAAGAAAATTTATTGGGTTACGGTTTTTTATCACCTGCACTGATCCTTTTGCTGATTTTCTTAGTCATTCCGGTTGGAATGGTAATTTATTATGCCTTTACTGATTATTATTTATTAACACCGGACGAGCGTAAATTTGTTGGATTAGCTAATTTCGTTCGTTTGGCTAAAGATCCGACCTTTCTAAAAAGTGTCTTAAATACAGCGCAATTTGTTGTTTGGATTATTCCGGTTCAGCTAGGTGCGGCTCTTGGAATGGCTTTGATTGTCAATAAAAAGCGGAAAGGAAATATGTTTTTTAAAGTTGCATTTTTTGCTCCGGTTGTTATGTCTTTGGTTGTCATTTCAATTTTGTGGTTGTATTTGCTTAATCCAAATAATGGTTTATTAAATGCTTTATTAAATAAAATCGGCATTGCTTCTCAGCCATTTTTAAGAAGTCCTAAGCAAGCGATGTATGCGATTGTGTTTGTCTCAGCTTGGCAAGGTGCAGGCTATCAAATGTTACTTTTTCTTAGCGGAATGCAAAATATTCCTCAAGATGTCTATGAAGCTGCAGAGTTGGATGGTATCACAAAGTGGCAACAATTTCGTTATATCACCATGCCGCTTTTAAAGCCAACGGCCTTGTTTGTATTGCTGACAACCTTAATTTCAGCTTTCAAATTGATTGTACAGCCAATGGTTATGACGCAAGGTGGTCCGATGAACTCTACGATTACCATGGTTTACTACATTTACCAACAAGGTTTCACTGACCGTTTAGTAGGTTATTCTAGCTCTATTGCCCTAGTGTTTACAACTTTGATTGGTATGATTAGTCTTGTGCAAAGACGTGTCTTAAAGGAGGATGAATGATATGAAACGAAAAAGAATAAAACCAAGTACTATTCTGGAATACATCCTCTTGCTTTTGTTAGCAGCACTCTTTCTCTTTCCAATGATTTGGATGGTTGTGTCTTCCATGAAGCCAGAGGCAGATGTTTATAAAAATTTAACTGGTTGGCAGGCCTTTTTACCTAGTCTGAATCCAGCCAATTGGTTTAAACCATACCAAGAAGTATTGGCACGGTTCAGTATTTTAACCTATCTAGCAAATAGCTTGTTTTACGCTGGAACATTTGCTCTTGGGTCAATCATTATTAATTCATTGGCAGGCTTTGCTTTTGCTAAAATTAACTTTTCAGGGAAAAAATATCTATTTGGTTTTCTTTTGGGGTTACTGATTATTCCAATGGAGACCATGCTGATTCCTCAATTTACAATTATCAATGCTCTTGGATTAGTCAATAATCGTTTAGCGGTTATTATTCCAGGTCTAGCAAGTGTTTTTAATATCTATCTTTTTAGAAATTTCTTTATTGCTATTCCAGAGGAGATTATTGAATCTGCCAGAATGGATGGGGCTAGTATTTTACGAATTTTCTTTCGGATTATGTTACCAATGTCAAAACCAGCAATTGCAACAGTAGGTGTCCTCTCTTTTATTTCTAGCTGGAATGACTATATTTGGCCTTTGATGGTGTTAACAGATTCTTCAAAATTTTCCATGCAAGTCGCCATTACCACAATTAATACGACACAGCCTGTTTATATCAATCAAGTAATGGCTGTGCTAACCATTTCAACTATTCCACTGATTTTGGTTTATATCGTTGCTCAAAAATATATAATCCAAGGTTTGGGTGGTTCAGGTACAGGGATTAAGTAGGTGAGGTATGAAAGAAAAAATAAAAAAAGCAAACGAATATATAGCTAACCACCATCATCAAGTAGTGGAACGATATAGAGGGAGATTTCATCTATTGCCACCAATTGGCTGGATGAATGATCCTAATGGTTTTGTCTATTTCAAAGGGGAATATCATCTCTTTTATCAATTTTACCCTTACGATAGTGTCTGGGGTCCCATGCATTGGGGACATGCAAAGTCAACGGATTTGCTCCATTGGGATGAACTACCGGTTGCCTTAGCACCAAGTGAAACCTACGATCAAAACGGTTGTTTTTCAGGGAGTGCGTTGGTTGTGGATGATAGACTGGTGCTTATCTATACAGGACATGTCGAAGATGGTGAGACACGGTTAGAAACGCAATGTATTGCGATATCTGAAGATGGTATTATCTTTGAGAAATACGATGGAAATCCTGTTATTTCACAAGAACATATTCAAGGAATTGCAGATACTGCAGATTTTCGAGATCCAAAAATATTCAAATATAGGAATGTCTACTATACCGTCGTAGCTTCTAAAACACCTGATTCACGAGGGCAAATTCTGTTATTTGAATCGGAGGATTATTTCAATTGGCACTTCAAATCCGTTCTTCTGGAAGGAAATCAGGAAGAAGGAATTATGTGGGAGTGTCCAGATTTGTTTGAATTAGACGGTAAATGGGTACTGATGATGTCGCCGATTGAAATGAAACGGCAGCAATATCAGTATTGGAATATCAATTCAACATTGGTCTTTATTGGAGAAGTAGATTGGGAAATTGGACGATTTAAAGTCGAACAGAAACACGAATTAGATGGTGGGTTGGACTTTTACGCTCCGCAGACCTGCGTGAATGATGCAGGAGAGCGCTATCTGGTTGCTTGGATGCAGATGTGGCATCGAACCATTCCTCCTCACGAACTGGGACATGGGTGGTCCGGTATGATGACCCTACCTCGTAAGCTTTCTATAAAAAATAATGGCTTGTATCAGGAAATCCCTCAAAGTTTATTTCAACAGTTGGATTTACAGGAAAAGATTGTTTTACAGGATGAGGAAGCTATTTTATACCTTGTGAACAGTGTAAAACAGCAGCAGTATATTCGGCTAAAACTAGAACGATTAGCTGAATTTGAACTTCAATATGCTAAAAACGAGAACAATCAGTTTATTAAAATTGCTTACTCTCAAGAAAATCAAGTATTGGAGCTCAGCCGTGTAGAAGTGGGATATGCGATTAAAGGCAAGGAAGAGCCCTATTCTGACACTCGCTATATGAAGTTGACATCATTGGAAGAGCCCTTCATATTGGAACTTGTCCGCGATACAAATTCTTTAGAGTTATTTGTCAATGGTCGAACCATGTCTATGACTTTTTATGAAAAAGAAATGGCTTCTAATTTGGTGCTGAGACGCAAAGAGAAGTCAATAAAGGGTTGTTTAGAATTATATAATATTTCTTAACTTTATGACCTTTATTTCACAAATTGCTCCTTATAAAATGACCCAATCGAAAAAACGATTGGGTTTTATTTATTAGCTAGGGCCTTATTGATAGCTATAAATTATTTTGGAAAAACTCAACTGTTTTTCTCCAAGAATCAATGCTATCTTGAAGCAATCTTTCCCAAGGAGTTTGATGATAACGATGATTTCCTTGATAAGCAACTGTTAACATATGCCCGCTATTAGGATAGATGGCTAAATCCGAGACATAATTTTGATTGACCTTTTTAAGAATATTTAAAGATGCTTGATAGGCTGGCCAAATTTCATCATTTGGAGATGCAATTAGTAAAATATCAGCTTGTATTTTTTCCACAGGGATGAGACTTTGCTGACTAAACCTATAAGCTTGCTTAAATAATTTTTGTTTTATCAACTTTGTTATGGAAAAGGCTGTGTAAGGCAGTTCGTTATGCTGATAAGTCCAAGAAGAATGATTTGAGTTTTTCCATCCATTTAAGCCTTCTAAGATAGCCATAGTTGGAGAATTTAATACTAAGCAGTCTATATCTGAAAATAGAGAAGCAGCTATTAAAGCAAATTCAGCACCTTTTGACCGACCATAAAGTCCTATTTTATCAGAAGCAATAAAATCTTTTTCTTTAAGAAAATCAATTGCCTCTTTAATGATTTCTAATGGAATTTTATTTAGATTTTGATGTAAACTATCTAAACCAAAGTAGGCAAGTGCTAAACATGCAAAACCATGATTTGATAATAGCTGAGCGATGTTTTGTGCTTTTTCAATTCTACCCTCGCTTCCACTAAGTACAATGATAGCAGGTATATTATTTTGATTCTTTTTACAGAAAAATCGACCAAATGCTTGATTAAATTTCACTTCTTGTTGAATGGAATTTGACTCCAAATAGTATCTTTTAAATTGAATTTTTGCTAGTATTTCCTCTTTTTGAAGTACTTGAATTTGTAAATGAAAGTCAGAAAATAAGGGAATATCTTTGATATTTTTAGACAGTTGTCTTTTTTTCTGACTTGTTGGTTGGAGATTGAAAAATAACCCCATTTCATTTATTCCCTTATAAGAACCAGAAATAGCAGGAGTTTTATTTAGAGAGATACTTCCTTTTGCATCGGTCAGAAAAGTAGCTTGAGACTGCCAAAGAGTATCAGGAGGCAAGGTTATTGATGCATTGATATTATAATAGTCCCGACTGCTCATTTGGACAATTGCTTCTTGGTAAGGATGTAAACCAGTAATGTTTATATTAAAAGGTGAATCAGCTAATTGATTTGGACTTTCTACAAAAATTTCTACTACCATTTTAACTCCTTTTTGTTAAGTCGCTTAACATATCGATAAAATAATTAATCTAACCATGGCAAAGTTTGCCATAATGTCTTTGTTTCTTCCATTAATTTTTCAAATGCGTGAATTGTTTCAGGCGGATAATGATTCAAAAGTTTTAATAGTTCTTGATCAAGATATTGCTGTTGCTCTTTATGAATTTTTAAAATTTTTTGACCTGTATCAGTTAGAACTAATTGATACCCGATTTTAGAGATAGGAGATGGCAACTTTTTAACAAGATGCTTTGTTTCTAATCTTCTTATCATCTGACTAATAGCAGAACGAGAAATATTTTGACGTTTAGAAAGTTCTATCATGGAAATTTTGTCATTTTTGCCAATTTCGACAATTGTATGAATTTCTGCCAATGTTAAATCTTTAAATTGCCTGATAAAATGTTGCTGCTTTTCTAATTGCAAATAAGCTTGTATAAACGATTGAAATGATTGATTGAAAGAATAAAGCTCTTTTCTGTCCATAAATTCCTCTTTGTTAAGTTGCTTAACATTATATCAAAAATTTTTTAGAAAAGTCAATAGTATAAGTTTGTCTTACAAAAATGTCACTTTTCTTTCTGAAAATGTAAGTTTATGTAATGGAAAGAATGGGAAATTTTCGGTAAGATTATGCTTGTTGAAAAAATGAAATGGAGAATTTATGATGTTACAATCTTTAAAGAAAGTATCGAATGCAACGAACTTGAAATTTTTAGCTATTTTTCTTATGTTTTTAGATCATATCCACGAAATGTTTAGTGCTTTTGGCGCTCCGATGTGGCTAACAATGCTCGGGCGCATCGTTTTTCCTCTTTTTATGTTTTTGGCAGCTGATAGTTTTTATTATACGCATAATCGAAAAGATTATTTGAAACGGTTGCTCTTTATGACATGGTTTATGATTATTGGGGACATGATTGTCAGTTACTTTTTCACTAATGGTCAAGTTGGGCTGGCGAATAATGCTTTTGGCGCCTTTTTTAGCGGGCATATCTATCTGTGCTTGGGATTTGATGGTTGATGGTATGAAAGAAAAGAAACTTTATTCATTCTGGAAAGGTTAGGGCCTTTTCTTTTGCCGATTCTTCTGGCTCTGCCGGTCTTGTTTCTATCGAGTTATCTAACGAGTGAGAATGTACCACCTCTTATGGTTCAGATTATTTCCTTTTTTATCATAGCTATTCCGAACATTCTCGTGGTTGAAGGAGGGTATATCATGGTTTACCTTGGTCTTCTCTTTTATATTTTCCGCAGACACCGCATAGCACAAATGGTGATATTAGCACTAGTCTCTTTATTTGTGTATCTGACAGATCCAATGTCTGTACAATGGATGATGGTTTTTGCGATTGTTCCAATGTATTTTTACAATGGTGAAAAGGGGCGTGGTATGAAGTTGTTTTTCTACATTTTCTATCCTGTGCATATCTATCTTTTGTATATTTTGGCAAGTTTGTTGAGCTAGGCTCTGCTTAAGATATGGGAAACTAGTCTTTCCTTTTTCGTTGAGGGCTGGAAATGATTTTTTATAGATTGTTTGGTATAATAAAATTTATGAATAAAGAAGTATTACAGGAAATGAAAGGAGAGGAATGTCTGAGTATTTATCCGTGTCAACCTTGACCAAATACTTAAAATTAAAGTTTGATAAAGATCCTTATTTAGAACGAGTTTATCTGACGGGGCAAGTTTCTAATTTTCGTAGGCGACCTAATCACCAATATTTCTCTCTCAAAGATGAAAAAGCAGTCATTCAGGCAACAATTTGGGGTGGTGTTTATAAGAAGTTAGGTTTTGACTTGGAAGAGGGTATGAAGATTAATGTCATCGGTCGTGTTCAACTCTATGAACCAAGTGGATCTTATTCTATTATCATTGAAAAAGCGGAGCCAGACGGTATCGGAGCTTTGGCGATTCAGTTTGAGCAGCTCAAGAAAAAGCTAGGCGAGGAAGGGCTTTTTGAGGAGCGCTTTAAGCAAGCTTTACCGCAATTTCCAAAGAAAATTGGAGTAGTGACCAGTCCTAGTGGTGCAGTGATTCGTGATATTATAACGACTGTCAGCCGTCGTTTTTCGGGAGTTGAGATAATTCTTTATCCGACGAAGGTGCAAGGCGAAGGAGCGTCTGCTGAAGTAGCTGAAAATATTCGTCGTGCTAATGAGCGAAATGATTTGGATGTCCTTATTATCGGTCGAGGTGGTGGCTCAATTGAAGATCTCTGGGCGTTTAATGAGGAAGTGGTTGTCCGTGCAATTTTTGAATCTCACATTCCGATTATTTCGAGTGTAGGGCATGAAACGGATACGACCTTGGCAGATTTTGTTGCGGATAGACGGGCTGCAACGCCGACTGCGGCTGCGGAATTAGCAACACCTGTAACAAAGTTGGATCTCCTAGCACACTTGCAGCAGCAACAAAATCGGTTAGCAGCCGCCATGTCTAATCGTCTTACTTACAATCGTGAGCGACTAGCTAAGCTGAGTCAGTCTGTCATTTTTCGACAACCAGAACGACTATATGATAGCTACCTGCAAAAATTAGATCAACTAAATTTACGGCTCAAGCAAAAAATTCGCGAATATTATAACGAGGAAGTGCAGCGAGTAAGGCTTTTACAACATCGTTTGGAGGCTCTAGCTCCCTTAAGGCAGGTTCAGATTTATCAAGAGCGTGTAGCTCAGTTGGAACGGCTTCTGCGCAGCAATATGGCAGTCGTTTATGATCATAAAGTGGCTGAAGTCAAGCGTCTGTCTGACGCTTTGCTCATGCTGGATACTAGCCGAATTGTGGCTCGGGGTTATGCTATTGTCAAAAAAGATGAACAGGTGTTAGAATCTATTGAGAAAGTCAATAAAAAAGATCAATTAACCATTTTGATGCGAGATGGTCAGATAGAAGTTGAGGTAAAAAATGTCGAAAGAAAAGAAATTTGAAGAAAATTTAGCAGATTTAGAAGTTATTGTACAGAAGTTAGAAAACGGGGATGTTCCTTTGGAAGAAGCGATTTCTGAGTTTCAAAAGGGGATGCAACTTTCAAAAGAATTGCAAAAAACATTGGATCAGGCAGAAAAAACGCTAGTAAAAGTTATGCAGGCTGATGGCACAGAAACGGAAATGGAATGAAACAAGACGAAAAATTAGCTAGAATTGGACAAACTATTGAAGGATTTTATGCTCAAAAAGTGGTATCCGCTGATTTGATAGAAGCAATCCTCTATTCTGTTAATGCAGGCGGTAAGCGAATTCGTCCTCTTTTGCTTTTGGAATTATTAGAAGGTCTAGGAATGGAACTGACAGAAGCACATTTCCAAGTGGCAGCAGCGCTTGAAATGATTCATACAGGTAGCTTGATTCATGATGATTTGCCGGCTATGGACGATGATGATTATCGTCGTGGTCGCTTGACCAGCCACAAGAAATTTGGCGAAGCAATGGCTATTTTAGCAGGAGATTCTCTCTTTTTAGATTCTTATGCTTTGATCGCAGAAGCGGCACTACCTAGTCAAATCAAGGTAAACTTAATCGCAGAATTGTCGTTGGCGGCTGGAACTTTTGGTATGGTCGGAGGTCAAGCCCTTGATATGCAGGGCGAAGGAAAGGACATCAGTTTAGCAGAGCTACAGAATATTCATGCCAATAAAACTGGCAAACTCCTGACCTATCCGTTTGTTGCAGCAGGTTTGATTGCGGAAGTGGCACAGCTACAGCAGGAAAAATTGAAAGCAATAGGTCAGCTGCTGGGACTAGCTTTTCAGGTGCGAGATGATATTTTAGATATCACAGCGAGCTTTGAGGACTTGGGCAAGACACCGCAGAAAGATGTGGCAGCAGAGAAAGCCACCTATCCAGCTATTTTGGGCTTGGATGGTGCTAAGTATTTCTTTGAAGAACAGCTAGAGGAAACAGAGCATTTATTGGCAGAAGTAGAAGCAGAGCTAGCTTTTTCAGGTGCGGCTATCAGAAAGATAATAGAAAGTTTAAAACTCAATGACGAAAGAAAGAGTAGATGTTCTAGCTTATAAGCAAGGGCTTTTTGAAACAAGAGAACAGGCCAAGCGCGGTGTGATGGCAGGCTTAGTCGTTGCTGTTGTGAATGGTGAGCGTTTCGATAAACCTGGCGAGAAAGTTGATGAGACTATTGAGTTGAAGCTCAAAGGCGAAAAGCTCAAATATGTTAGCCGTGGTGGCTTAAAATTAGAAAAGGCTTTGCAGGTTTTTGAGATTTCAGTTGAAAATCAGGTTACGTTGGACATTGGGGCATCAACGGGTGGGTTTACGGACGTCATGCTGCAAAATGGTGCAAGGAAAGTCTACGCAGTAGATGTCGGCACCAATCAACTGGCATGGAAACTCCGGCAAGATGAACGCGTCATCAGCATGGAGCAGTTTAATTTTCGTTATGCCAAGGTAGTTGATTTTGAGGAGACACCTAGCTTTGCGTCCATTGATGTCAGTTTTATCTCGCTTGGTCTCATTTTGCCAGCTCTGTATAAGATTTTGGCTGAAAATGGAAAAGTTGTGGCTCTCATCAAACCTCAGTTTGAAGCAGGAAGAGAGCAGATTGGCAAAAATGGGATTGTGAAAGATAAAAAAGTGCATCAAGCAGTTTTAGAAAAAGTAACGGACTTTATGGTTGAAGCCGGATTTTCTGTCCAAGGTCTGGATTTCTCCCCTATTCAAGGTGGGCATGGGAATGTGGAATTTTTAGCCTATTTAGAAAAAAGTTCTCACCCAGAAAATCTAGTAAAAACAATGATTACAACGGTCGTAGAGACAGCACATAAGGAATTTAAAGATGAATAAAAAGGAAAGATTAGAAAAAATTAGACATTTTGTGTCGGACTATGAAGTTGGAACACAAGAAGCCATTGTAGAATATCTGAAGAAATCAGGAATTACAGCAACACAGGCAACCATTTCACGAGACATTAAAGAGCTGGGAATTGTCAAAATTCCGCAGAAGGATAACACCTATATCTATGAATTACCAAAATCAGCTAGTACGAGTTTGAAGTTAGCAGACAATAATATCTTAAAGTTTGAGCTATTGGGAAATATGATCAATCTCAATCTTGTCCCTGGAAGCACAGCTTTTGTGAAGCGACAAATTGTAGAAGATTTTTCTGATGACATTTTTAGTATTTTAGCCGATGATGACACAATCCTCCTTATTTTCCGTAATGAAGAAATGGCTCATCAGGTATTGGAAGAGATAAAAAATTGGTAGGTAGCCTATGTTACTTGAAATTTCCATTAAAAATTTTGCAATTATTGAAGAGATTTCCCTCAATTTTGAGCAAGGCATGACTGTTTTGACAGGTGAAACAGGGGCCGGAAAGTCTATTATCATTGATGCTATGAACATGATGCTAGGAAGCCGCGCGACAACAGATGTGATTCGTCACGGTGCATCAAAAGCAGAGATTGAAGGGCTGTTTGCGATTGAACAAAGTAAAGCTTTGGTTGAAATCTTTGAGCAGCAAGGGCTTGATATGACAGATGAGTTGATTATTCGACGAGAAATTTTCCAAAATGGTCGCAGTATCAGCCGTATTAATGGTCAAATGGTCAATTTGTCTGTCTTGCGAGCCGTTGGACAGCATTTAGTGGATATTCATGGTCAGCACGACCAAGAAGAGTTGATGCGTTCCCAGTTACATATTGCTATGTTGGACGAGTTTGGAGATGAAGTATTTTTTAAACTCAAAGCGGATTATCAGCAAACTTTTGATCAGTATCGTCAGTTGCGCAAGCAGGTCTTGACGATTCAAAAGAATCAAGAAGAAAATAAAGCGCGGATTGACATGCTGGAATATCAGATTGCAGAGATTGAAGCAGCTAATTTAAAAGCAGGTGAAGATTTAGCTTTAAATCAAGAACGTGATAAGTTGCTCAATCATAAGCAGATTGCAGACACTTTGACCAATGCTTATGCCATGCTGGATGATGAAGAATTTTCTAGTTTAGCAAATGTTCGATCTGCCATGAATGACATGGAAGCTATTGAAGACTACGACGCCACTTACAAAGAAATTGCGACCAACCTTTCTGAATCTTACTATGTGTTGGAAGATGTGACAAAGCGTTTGGAGGATATTCTAGAAGACTTGGATTTTGATGGTGGCCGTCTCTTAGAAGTAGAAAATCGCCTAGATTTAATCTATAGTATTACTCGCAAATACGGTGGTCAAGTAGATGATGTCCTAGCTTACTTTGAGCAGATTTCTAAAGAATATGCTCTACTTACTGGGAAAAATCTTTCATCAGATGATTTGGACAAAGAGCTGAAAAAGCTGGAAAAAGACTTGGTTTCTCTAGCAAGCAGTCTTAGTCAGGCTCGGCACGAATTAGCCCAGCAGTTAGAAGCAGAGATTCAGCAAGAACTGCAAGACCTCTATATGGAAAAGGCGAATTTTCGAGTTCAATTTACCAAGGGAAAATTTAGTCGTGAAGGAAATGAACACGTTGAATTTTATATTTCGACCAATCCCGGTGAAGACTACAAACCGCTCGTTAAGGTTGCTTCAGGAGGTGAATTGTCTCGTTTGATGTTGGCAATCAAATCTGCTTTTTCTCGTAAGGAAGGCAAGACTAGCATTGTCTTTGATGAAGTGGACACAGGCGTATCGGGACGTGTTGCGCAAGCTATTGCTCAAAAGATTCATAAAATTGGCTCAAACGGACAAGTCCTCGCAATTTCGCACTTGCCACAAGTGATTGCCATTGCAGATTATCAATTTTTCATTGAGAAAATATCTGATGAACATTCGACCGTTTCAATTGTTCGCTTGTTATCAGATGAGGAGCGTGTCGAAGAAATTGCCAAAATGTTGGCGGGTGAAAATGTGACCCAAGCAGCCCTCACGCAGGCTAGAGAGCTCTTGAAAAAATGAAACACTTCTTGGCTTGTGCTAAATGAGTTGTTATCAGGAGGTAATCATGACAAATTATTTTGTAATTGGTGACGTACATGGAAAAGCAAAAATGCTAAAAGAATTACTCAAAAAATGGGATGGAGAGAGCCAACTCATCTTTTTAGGGGATTTGATTGATCGTGGGGAAGATAGCCGCGCTGTTTTGGAGTGTGTGAAAGAACTTGTTGAAAAGCAAGGAGCGATTTGTATTTCTGGAAATCACGAGTACATGTTTTTAACTTGGTTGGACAATCCTGAGAGCGGCTATGCTCATTATCGTCGCAATGGTGGAGATACAACAATCAATTCCATTTTGGGGCGACCTTTAGATACTCCTGTTGATGGAGTTGAAGACGCAAAGCGCGTGTCGGAAGAAGCGCCAGACCTCGTGTCTTTTATTCGTCAGATGCCTTTCTTTGTTGAAACAGATAACTATATTTTTGTACACGCTGGAGTTGACTTAACTTTAAAAGATTGGCATGAAACAAGCGATTATCAAAAAGTTTGGATACGTGAGCCCTTTCATCAAGGTCTCAATCAAACAGGGAAAACAATTGTATTTGGTCATACTCCGACTTTTTATCTTTTTTCTGAGATGCCTGGGACAAGTCGCCTTTGGCAAACGCAGGATCAAAAAATTGGCATGGATGGCGGAGCTGTCTATGGCGGTGTTCTCCACGGAGTTTTATTTGGAAATGAGGGAATTTTAGAACATCATTTCATCACAAATGATGGTTTCGCGGTAGAAGATGATTAGAAGTTGGGGACGATAAAAGAGCTGGAGAAAATTCATTTAAGGTTTTCTTCAGCTCTTTTATATTATTTCCCAGCTACATTTTTTACATCTTCAATCATCAATTTTGTTGATTCGAGTCCGCCTCCGCTGAGGTACCAAAGGTCAGATGTCAAGTTTACAATAGTTTTATTTTTAGCTGCATTTGTTTCTTGGATCAGTGAGTTATTCAGTAAGTCTTTATTGGCCGAATTGTCCCCACCGATAGCAAGAGTGCGGTTCAGAACAAAGATAATGTCTGGATTGATTTGTTTGATACTTTCAAAGCTGACTTCTTGTCCATGTCTTGATTCCTTAATTTTAGCATCTGTTGGTTTGAACTTCAAAGTGCTGTAAAGAAAAGAAAAACGTGATTTAGCTCCGAAAGCAGACATTGCACCTTCATTTAACATCATCGTCAGAGCCTTTTTATTTGATTTTTCATTGGCAGCAGCAACAGTTTGAATTTCTTTGTCTAATTTAGCTAATTCACTTTTAGCTTTTTTGGTTCCGTATTCCCCAAAGATACTTGCTAAAGAAAGGATGTTTTTCTTAGTAGAACCCCAGTAGTCTTTGTTGTCTGTTTGGAATAATACAGTAGGGGCAATCTCCTTGAGTTTCTTGACATATTGAGCTGTACGACCAGAAGCAATAATCAAGTCTGGTTTTAAAGCTGCGATAGCTTCCATATCTGGTTCTTTCATGTTACCTACATTTTTAATGCTACTTGGTAAATTTTTTAAGTAAGTAGGAAGAGTTTTCTTTGGCATACCGACAATGCTGCTTTCTTTACCTAAAGCACGAATGGTATCAGCTGCACCTAAATCTAGCGTTACAATTTTTTTAGGGTTGGTAGGGACTTTCACATCTCCATTTGCTGTTTTGACAGTGACTTCACTAGAAGCAGATGAAGAATTTGTCGTTTTTGAATTGGTCTGTTTATTGGCTCCGCAAGCAGCGAGTAGCACAACTGCAATAGCTGTGAAGAGAGATAGAAGTAGTGTTTTTGTATTCTTTTTCATTAGAAATCCTCCAAAATTAATATTATAGATAAATACAAACTTTTTTACCATTGATTTCACCAAGGGTAATGTCCATTTCATACAATGGATCTAAAATTTCTTTTCTCATGACCTGATTGGTTGTGCCTTGGTAAAAGACTTTTCCGTCTTTAAAGGCGACAATTTCATCAACATATTGACTGGCAATATTGATGTCATGAATGACAATAATAATCGTTTTTCCTAAGTCATCAACGAGAGAACGCAAGATTTTCATCATGGAAATACTTTGCTTAATATCTAGATTGTTTAGCGGCTCGTCCAAGAGGATAAAATCAGTATCTTGAGCGAGCACCATAGCGATAAAAACGCGTTGTAATTGGCCTCCGGAGAGTGTATCAATAAAACGGTCTCTTAAATCAAGAATGTCCAGATATTCAAGTGCTTGCTCTACTTTTTTGAAATCTTCTTTTGTCAAACGATCCTGACTATAAGGAAAGCGACCGAAAGAAACCAATTCTTCAACCGTTAATTTAGATTGGTAATTGATTTTTTGTTTTAAAATGGTTAATTCTTTGGCGAGCTCTTTTGAGTTCCACGTTTCAATTTCTTTTCCCTTGATACTGAGAACCCCCTGATCTTTCTTGAGCAAACGGCTCATAATAGAAAGCAGCGTTGATTTTCCAGCGCCATTTGGTCCAATAAAGGCGGTGAATTTGCTCGGTGAAATATTCAGTTGAATATCTTCTAAGATTGCTTGATTTCCAAATGATTTGCCAACATTTTTTAATTGCATTCTAGCGTTTTGCCTCCTTAGCTAAAAGATAAAAGAAGAATAGCCCTCCGACAAGCTCAATGACCATGCTGACATTGATTTGGAGCTGAAAGACGCGCTCTACCAGCATTTGCCCAGTGGTCAGAGAAAGAAAACCGAGTAAAATTGTTACTGAGAACAACCATTTGTGTTGGTATTCTTTGATTAACAGATAGGCTAAATTGGACATCATAAAGCCGAAGAACATCATAGGTCCAACGAGAGCAGTTGTCGTTGAAGTCAGCAAAACAATTGCCCATAGTATCTTTTTTTGCTCTTTTTCAACTTCTACACCTAAAATAGTTGCTGTCTTTTTATCCAAATGAAAAACATTCAAAATAGCGTTCTTCTTTAACAAATACAAACCTGCTAGTCCAATGATGATTGTAGCGACAGATAGAATATCCATATTCATTCGTTGAAAGGAAGGAAAAAGTTTTGTCTGCAGTTTATCATATTCGTTAGGATCCATTAGCACTTGCAAGAATGTACTAGCGCTTCTAAATAGCGTCCCTAGTGCCATACAAATCAATAAAATAAATAGAAATCTTTGCTGGAGTAGCTTTTTTAATGCAGGTTGCAGGCAGAAAAAGAAGCCGCACTGTATGAGTAAGACTAAGATAAACTCAAGCAAAGGATGACTGGTATTGCCGATGAATTTGCTAGCAAAGAAAAGATAAATCGTCTGCATAAAGACATAGAGAGATTCTATTCCAAGAATGCTTGGTGTTAAAAAACGATTTTCTGTGATTGCTTGAAAGCTGATTGTAGCAAGACTTCCAGCTATGGCGACTAAGAGATAGGCTAGTAACTTTTGCAAGCGCAATTTCATAATAAAACCTGTTAAAGGATAGTCCATCGGCATGAGATATAACAAGCCACTCAAGCTGGCTAACAAAAGCAATAGAAGTAAGAGATTTCTTGTTTGACTCTTCATTTTATTCATGAGCAGCACCTCGCCACAAAAGATACACGAACGCCAAACTACCCAAAATTCCTAAAATCAAGCTGACGGAGACTTCGTAAGGACGAATGACTAGACGTGCTACAATATCACAGGCTAAGATGAGACAGGCACCAGTTAATGAGGTCAGTCCCTTAATGCGCGTGATATGGTCACCATAAAATTTTCGAATGATGTTTGGAACAATGACTCCGATAAATGGAAGAGAGCCGACTGTAATCATCGTCACACTTGTTGTCAATGCAATGAGAAACAACGTCATTTCCTCCATTTGGTAAAAGGAAATGCCTAGATTATGACTGGCGTCTTCCCCTAGATTCATAATGGTAAACGTGGCTGATAGTTTCCATACCGCAATCAAGATGATTAAACTTAAAAACAACCATTCATATTGATGTTTCTGAATCATGGAAAAAGAGCCTTGTGTCCATGAAGTCATGCTTTGGACAAGATCAAAACGATAAGCAATGATTTCTCCAGCTGCACTAATCACCCCACTATAAATAATTCCGACAAGCGGTAACAACCATTTTTCTTTAAATGAGAATTTTCTGACAAATCTAATAAAAATAATTGTAAAAAAAATAGCAGATACAAAAGCAAATAGCATTTTTTGCGCTAATGTGGCTGACGGAAAGAAAAATAAACTGAGCAACATACCAAATTTCGCAGCCTCGACCGTTCCAACTGTACTAGGAGCAGCAAAATGATTTTGTGTAACAGTCTGCATAAGAAGCCCGGCAATGCTCATACTAGAGCCTGCTAGGAGAATACTAATTGTCCTTGGCAAGCGTGACTCCCAAAATAGCAGACCGGTCTGCTTATCTCCATATAGCAGTTGCCACCACGAAAAGTGGCTAGAACCAACTGTAATTGAAATCATAACCAGAGCAAGACAAAGAATTCCTAAAAATTTTGTCTGTTTCATTTATCAACCCTTTCTTAAAAGCAATTGCTTCAGCAAGATACATCACTAGGCTAACAAAAAAATAAAAGACTGTCAATTGTTTTCTGAAAATTTAATAATTATGTCTATTTAGAAAAGTAAGAGGTTCTTACACAACTTTTACATATTTTATCCAGAAAAATTATTGCCCTGTTGTAAAATGAAGTGCAACACAGAAGACATGTTCATCTGATATACTAGAGTTGCGAAAAACAGTATAAAGGAAGATGAACATGTCC
>ERZ773021.257-NODE-257-length-31404-cov-6.98686_pt1 | contig 31404 bp, 53 predicted proteins | sample MGYA00511668_ERZ773021 | MGnify/ENA primary metagenome ERZ773021 (study PRJEB29015, sample SAMEA2737961) | human oral metagenome | biome: human oral; feature: human-associated habitat; material: dental | place: China | collected 2032 ... | reverse complement strand
AATGATTTACATAATCTTTTGTTCATTTTCATAGAATTAACATCTAAATCCTCAATAACTATCCTATTGTAATTATCAAAGAAATATTTAACTATATTATTCAAATTTGCTTCTTGAATATTATAAGCTTTAGTATAAGCATCGTTTAACTTGGTTATCGTTTCTTTATAACTTTTACTATACTTATAATAAGGATTTTTATTCCGTTTCTTAGAAATTACTCTTGAATAAAATTTAATTTTATCATATTGTCTAAGCAATGATTTCGGTAATAAATAAAATTTATCATATTCTTTATTTGTACCGTCTTTCTTTAAGTAGTCAATAGAACCAACATTTACATCAATACCAGTAGAATGATTAGATATTGCAATTTTTTCTTCAAGTGGTGTTTCAACAGTTATAGTTACATACCATTTATTATTTTCAACAGAAACAGAAAAATCATCTACTACTCGTCCATCAAATCTTAATTCTTGCGCCATTTTGATTCTAGTAAATCTATATTCAGGTTTTGATTTTAGAGATTTTGGCAAGAAAAGCCATTTGCCTCTTGTTCTCACTCTTCTTAAAGCAAGTTTCTTATGAGCTTCAACATCTTTTTTCTTCTTGTATTTAGGCTTTTTGTGATTAGGCATGTTTGGATTAAAGAAATTATCCCAAGCTTGGCATAAATTATCAAATTGAATCTCTCTTACTCTACAATGGAAATTATTTTCCCAATCAAATTTTTCCATTTTTCTTAAATTGTTGGTATGTGGAAAATAATTCTTGTTCAATTCTTTTTGACTAAATAATCCAGTAGCTTTCATTTCTTTATAGATTTTATATTGAGAATTTCTTTCATCTATTGCTCTATTCCATACAGACCGTTGATAATCATAATACTTTTGAAAAACTTCTTGATTATGTTTGTTGGGATATATTCTAATTTTATGAGCTCTTGTTATAGTTGGAATTGGATTTTCAGTCTCTTTCTTCTTTCTTCTCATTGATTTCTTTCAATTCCTTATTGATTTCTGTTTTATATTTTTTCAAATCATTATTTCTTTCACTAAAAACATGGAGTATAGATAATAAATCTTCTGTTAATTCTTCTTCGGGACTTGTTTGCTTTTGATTCAAAACGATTATTTCAGTTCCATGTGAAGCACAAAACTCTTCAAACCATTCATAACCAAAACGAACAAATCTATCTTTGTAAGTAATATATATTTTATCTATTTCGTTATTTTCAACAAGTTTTAATAATATACTCCAATTTTTTCTTTTGTAATTCAAGCCACTTCCAATATCTGTATAAATTTCATCTAATATTACTCCGTGACTTAAACTATATACTGAAACAAATTCTTTTTGATTTTCTAAATTATGTTTTTGTCCTTGTGTTGATACTCTACAATATCCAACGTTTTTTCGCTTAGCTTTTGTTTCAGCTTCTAAGTTCAGAACTTTATTCAAATCTTCGTCAGTGTAATATCTTTGATTAGTGGGTGTTCTCTTTGATTTTAAAACATCGGTTCTATCCCATCTTTGCAAAGTGCTTATACTAACTCCAATTTTTTCTGCAAATTCTCCCACTTTATATATAGACATATTTCACCATCCTTAGTTATATTTGCATATAATATCAGAAACTGTTTGTTTCACAAGAAAAATTTAATGATTCGTCTTGCTAATAACATTGATTTGTTGGAACGAATGCTAAGCAAATTACCTAAAATGGAAGATGAATTGCGAACACATAAAACTTTATATGTAAATAAAGTTGGCGGTTTCTTTAAGAAAACTGACAATGATGAAATCGAAGATTGGGACTATTCAGACACACGACCATTTGTGGAGAATGAAGGTTTGTGTGGTTGGTTGAGCGAAGATGGTAAATTCTATGAAACTGTTTATGGCGCTCATTCAGAAATTTTGAGCATTTATGAAAATGAAATTAAAAATGCTATTTATTTCAGTTATGGAAAAGATGTTTACAATGAACTGTTTGAAATGGTAATCAAAAATACTGATTCATTAAGTAAAGAGCAAGAAGAATGGCTTAATGCTAATTATTTTGCTCTATCAGAAAAGCAACAAGAAATTGTGAAAGGATTCTAAAAATTATGATTGAAAATATACTTATTATAACAGGGGAAACACATAATGGCTGTAATATGAGTAAAATCACAAAAGGTTACACATATGATAAATACGCTATTATAGAACTAATTGAAAAAGTATTTAACTATGGTAGTTTAAACAGTGATGAGTTTGATTTGGGTTGGGATATATATACTGTTATAATGGCATATGTTGAAGATAAACTCAAAGAATATCCAAAATTAAAAGTTTTGGAGTTGTATAAGAATGAAGGTGATTGTATAAATAAATTGTTTAATATTGTTACAGATATAATCCCTACAATTTCTTCAAGTGGTGAAAATATTCACACTCTAAATGAAATTTACTATACTTTAAGTGGACAAAATTATCAATTCAAATCAACTCTTAACGATGAGGAAATGTTATTGGAACTAGCAAAGAATTTTGAAAGCATTTCTGCTCTTAGATAACAAAAGAAAAAATAAAGGCTAATTAAGTTAGCCTTTATTTTTTATTGACAAGTGTAAAAAAATTTTGTATAATTTACTTAGAAAGAAAATTTAAAACAAATTGAAAGGAAGTATTATAAATGACTTATCCAAAAATGATTAACTGGAGTTATTACCAAGGCTCTTTACAAGATTATATTGAAATGACTTTTGTTAATGATGAAAAAACTGAAAATGCAATTAAAAAATTAGGCTTTATTCCTAAACTATTCTCTGGTAGTGTTCCGGGTATCTATAAGGAACGAATTAACGGTTATAGTCCTAGAGCAATGAGCTATGGAAAGATTAGAAGAAATTACCAAAAACAATACCCAGATTTAGAAGATAAATACAAAATAATCCCACTTACATCTGGTACTGACTTTAATGGCTTTGTTTATACTGCACTTCCTTACTTAGAGGACAATCAAGTAATTCAAGACAAAATGAAAGGGATTGATTCTGTAAATAAATTTAAGTTTATCAAGAAAGACCTTTTCTTTGATGAAGAATTTGTTACTGCATTTTTGAATTTTAAACCAGTTGATTGTTTTGGAAAAGAAATTAAAGTATGGCAAGATAAGCATTTTCCTAATTTCTTGAAAAATCTAAAACTTCGTAGTAAAGAAATCTATAAAGAATTATTGAACTATGATAAAGTGAAAGAACTTGATGGGTTTTTATCTAGTAAAAATGAAAAAGCAAAAGTAAAGACACTTAATAAAGGTTATGTTAAAATTGATGAAATTATGTTCAAAGAAGATGAATGTTCTGCTTATTGGAATGGCGAAGTAATTGAAGTTACATTCAATAATAACAAATCTTATAATAAAATCACTATTGAACCTACTGACGAAATGTTAGTTATAATTATTGATGAAAATACTGTTAATGAAAACACTGTATTTTGGAATGGCTCTTGGACTTAAAATGAATTATGAAAGGAAGTTTAGTGAAAATGACTTATCCAAAAATTATCCATTGGAATTGTTTTGAAACCTCAAAATGCCTAAATATTGTTTATGTAGAAGATGAAGCAACAGAGAAAGAAATTAAAAAACTAGGTTTTATCCCTTATATGTTCAAACAAGAAGTGCCAGGTATTACTATTGAAGAAGTACAAATCAAGTCTGTTAAAGATTTGAAAAATACAGAAGTTAAAACTAGTAAACATTATCAAGAATTGGAAGATGAAGTAAAAGATAAATACAAATTCAACCCATTGGAAAATGGTTCTAGCTTTAATGGTTTTATTTATGCTCCTTATCTACATATTGAAAGAAATAAAATCCTTAAAGAAAAGTTAAGTAAAATGAACATTACAAACAACTTTAATTTCATTAAAAAAGAATTGTTTTATGATGAAGAATTTGTTAGCGAATTATTGAAGTATCGCCCAATAGACCAATTTGGAATCGAAGATACCGATTGGCAAAATATTGTTTTGCCAGCTTTCTTGGAAGATTTAAAGATTCGTAATAAAGAAATTTATAAGGAATTATTGAAATATGATAGAGTTAATGAGCTTGATTTAACATTATCTTGTTTAGATAAGAGAATGAGAGTCAAAGACTTGAGCAAAGGTTTTGTAAAATTAAATGAATACTTCGGTGGTAGAAAATATACTTCTTATTGGGATGGAGAACATATTAAAGTAGTATTTACAGATGATAAAAATTATGAATATTTACTTATTAAACCAACTGATGAAACGCTCGTTACTGTTGTTGACGAAAATACTTTGAAAACAAATCAAGATTAAAACATAGAAAAGAGAAAGAAAATGGTTAAAGAAGTTACTGCTTACAAAGATGAAACTACTGGAAAGATTTTTAAAACTTTTGAAGAAGCTCAAAAATCAGAAGAAAAAGCAAAGCGATTAACAGAAGAAAAAGAAATCCAAAACTTTGCTAATGATTTAGCTAAACGTTATGGTTATTCAAGTTGGACTGGACTAATTTTCTATCTTAATAACAATATTGATAAAATTAAAAACGCTGGAGTAAAAATTCGAGTAATTGAGCTCCAAAAACGACTTACAAGCTTTCCATTAACAGAAGTACAAAATCATTTGGAAAATATTATTACTAAAGCTCTTGCTGATGTCAAAGATGAAAGTGTAATTGTAAATATTGTTGTTGATTCTAAGACAGTTAAATCTTATGAAATTAAAGAACATGAATTTGATGAAACTAAAGTTACTTTTAAAGAATTTAATCCTAAAAAATATTACTTTAACAAAATTGCTAGACGACCAGAACGGCCGGGTGAGATTTTTGTTTATTTCTGTTCTTATCCTACTCATGAAGTAGACTTTATGAAAACTCTAGAATTGCTCGATAAATACAACATTAAAGATTGTTATGAATACATGAGTAACATTAAAGCAGATTATGTTGCTAGCTTGACTAAAGCAGACATTTATCGAAATCTAAGTAACGGTGGTGTAGATAATTGGGGTGGATATGACTATGCTATTGAATTGGCAGAAGAAGATGAAAAAGAATGGTACCTATTAACACCAGAAGAAAAACTTAGTTATTTATATGCTGCTGGAGTTGACAATTGGGGTTATTACTATGAATCAAAATCAAGTGGATTTGATTATGATAACTTAAACGAAACTCTTCAATATGAGTACTTTAAAGATAATGAAGATTTATTGGCTGAGAAATGGGAGAACTATACCAAGTTCAAGAAAGAACTATATGATTTATAAGAAAGGTATTGTAAAATGACGCATGAAGAAAAACTAGAATTTTTAAATCGAAAATGGAAAGCTACACTTTCTAATGAATATTGGAAAGAAGTAGAGCGACTCGCAAAATTAAAAGGAATTACTTATAAGAATAAGAGATTATTTAATGGTAGTATTAGCATTTCACTTGTTACAGAAAATAGATATACTTTTTTGCTCTATACAGAGGGTGCTAGAGAATTTCCTTTTTTGGATAGGTATGGCATTCATAAATATATGAAGCCAAAAGAATTGATTAAACTATTTCTTAAATTTGAACAGAATTACAAACAAAGAGAAGCTCTTGAACTTGAATTTGAAGAATTGTTAAAATAAAAAAGAGGCTGTATTAAATAGCCTCTTTTTTCATCTGTATCAACAGCTCTAAACATTTGATTATATCTTTCTTCATCTTCCTGGTTATCTGGTTTGGGTTATGTATTATTTGTATCTAAATACTCATAAACAACAGTTATCTCTTATTGATAGACTGTTTTCTAACCCTCGGGTATTTTTCAAATTTCTGTAAGGAAATTCAGCAGAAATATTCGCTCAAACATCAATAAGATGAAGAGCCATGGCTTTCCTAATATCCCATTCACAATGCCAAATAGTCAGAACATTGTGAGCCGTATAATTATATAAAAAATAATACTTCGAGTGACTATCTCATCACATTAAATTCTATTATATAATTATAGCCCAAGATTACGCTTGTAGCAACCCCGGCGTATAGTTGTATTTTAAATTATAATTTTTATTTTTTGTAGTATGAAGTTTCAGGATATTGTATTAAATTATCAACTGCATTTTCATCTCTATTCATCTCTTCTCCACAATAATAACATTTATATTCATTGTGCCCATTACCATGCCTGTCACCAGATAATCCTAATTTATCTTTACCTGTTTTCACCATTCCACAATATGAGCATCTTTGTGTTGATGGATAGAATTGGTCAGCTAAATACAATTTTAATCTTGAGCTTTGAACCTTTGTTGCCATTTTGATTTTGAATCTCCCAAACATTGACTTATGTAAACTTCTACATAATTTCTTGTTCATTTTCATACTATTGACATCTAAATTCTCAATAACAACTTCTTTATATTGACTATGTAAATAATGAACAAATTGATTTATTAACTCTTCTTGCTGTCCTAAAAGCTTTCTATATGCCATATCTAACTTGGCTTTCGTTTTCTTATATGACTTACTTGTTTTCCAAGATTTATTCTTATATTTCTTTTTGGACAACATCTTTTGATAATAACTTATCTGTTTATGCAATTGTTCCATCCTTTTGTTTAATGTTAGCACTTGCATATATTCATTGAAACTATTTTTATAATCAAAATGTCTTATGTTTACATCTACACCGGTCCTTTCACCAAATCTGAATTTGTATCTATCTCTTTCTTTTTTAGCTTCATCCTCATTTAATTTAATTGTTACTGATAAATACCATTTCCCATGACTATAACTTATTGTGGAAACATCTGCCCTATCACCTTTCCATCTTATACCCTCTGACATTCTTATCCATCCAATCAATTTTGATTCTTTGTTTTTTGGTCTGGGTACAAAACATTTTTTATCTACAACTTTTATTGGAATACTAATACTTTGTTTTTCGTTTTTCTTCTTCTTATATTTTGGAAATTTATGATTAGGCATTTTAGGATTAAGTGCTTTTTTAACTGCATCTGTTACGTCAGCTGCTGCATATTGTCTTATTCTATTATGATATAAGCTTTCCCAGCCTTTTAGCTCAGTGTTAATTCTTTTTCTTAGATTGTAAAAAGAGGGATATTTTTCCATTAAAATTTTCTTTACTTCTGTTGTTTTAATTTCTGTTTCTGTTAATGTACTTTTGAAATCTCGCCATTCTTTATACATCTCTTTTTGTACTCGTATTGCCCTATTATAACAATAACGTCTATATCCAAAATATTTTCGCAGTTCTTTTATCTGTTCCTTATTTGGATATATTTCAATCTTCTGTGATAATGTTATCCTCTCCATATGTTAATACCTTATTTACTAATTATTCCACTCTTTTTAAGATTATTCATAAATAAATTTTCCTTTTTTATTTTATCATATCAGTATTTATTTTATTTTTATTTTATAAAATTGTTGACAATATGAATTTTTTATTGTATAATGAATATAGAAAATAAGAAATTAAGAGGGTATAACTCATGGTAAATATGATTGACTTAGCAATGAAAACGTTGAACAATGATTCTAAAAAGAGAAACGTAGCAATTAAGAATTTCTTAGATACAGTGCTTGATTACTATGAAAATGGAACTGAAGATGAAATTGGACTTCTTTATTGGCGTTTGGCTACTGATGAAGATAATACTAATCGCTTAATTTTCCGTGATTTTATCATTGCATTTTCAAATGATTTCAATACAAATAAAGAGGTAGTGAAATTGGAAATTTTTGGTAAGGACACTTATATTATTAACGAGGGCTAAGAAAATGAAACTAAATGATTCGTAATATTATGAGCCAGAGCTATATGCTCTTTTTTATTTTATAAAATTGTTGACAAATTAAAACGTGTATAATATAATAGACATATGAAGAATAAAGGAGAGAGAACAATAATGACACTGAAAGAAACTTTTACAAAACAAGCTTTAATCAACATTTCTAAAGATTGGGATATTTTAGGCGAAAATTATGAATTTACATCAGTTATGAATGAATATAATTTTACTTTTGAAAAAGTAGAAACAAAAGAAGATAAGAAACGTGCTTACCAAATTATTGACCGTTTATTCGTTTATCTTTACCCACATCTTGGTGGTTCTCGTTCTGATTATATGACAACTGCTATTGCACTAGCTGCTAAAGAAACTGGGGCTTTGTTATCTATTGCTGAAGATGATTACCCAGCAATTCGTAAAATGATAAAAAAGAATGCTCTTAATTCTGAACGAGCTTTTAATGAATTAAAAGAAGTAGGAATTGATTTAGGAGCAATTTACTAAAAATAAAAGAAAGAGAAAAATACTATGGATATAGCAATTGTGAAGATTTATCAATCTTAGAACTGCTTTCATTAGATTCTATTGAACATTTGAGAGAAAATAAGATTGATATTCGTTGAAAATTTCAAAAAGAAAGGTGAAAAAATGAAAAAATTATTTGGAGCTCTAGTTGTATTACTCTTATTTGTAACACCAAGTACTGCTCTTGCACGTGGTGGAGGGCATGGGGGTGGCCATGGTGGGCATGCTTCACATGGAAGTCGTAGCTCTGCTCACAATTCTAGTAAAAGTTCCTCACATAACTCAAGTAAGAGTTCAAGCAAAAGTTCAAACAGCAACTCTAATAAGAGTTCAAACAAATCAAATTCCAATAGCAATTCAAATAAATCTAACAAATCAAGCAGTACTCCAAAATCAAGTACTAAGCCAAAACAGCCTAATGCAATCTATGACCCAGATGTAAATTCTCGTCCTGCTCAATCACAACCGAAGTCAAATGATTCGCAATCAAATTCAAATATTCCTAAAGCTAAACAACCAAATGCTATTTATGACCCAAGCAAGAATGCTAGGCAATCAAGCTCTTCACAAAACAATTCCTATGTACAGAAACCAAGCTTGGCTCCACCAACACTTCCTATTGAATCATGGAACTCTTATTCAAATAGGAGTTATTACCAACCTATTGAGAACAACTTCGCTTATCCAACATTGACTCAACAACTATTGTTTATGAACTTGTTGAATAATCGTAACCACAATAATTATTATTATAATGATTACTACTATTCTGATGATAATTATATTGCTTCAGAAAGTAAAGCTGAAGAAAGTGATAATGCTAAAAAACAGAAACCTTATATGATTTTTGTAGTTGTTTTACTCTTAGTTCTAGGTGTTGGCTTCTTTGCGATGATACTAAGCTAAAAATTTGATTGAAAGGGGATAACTATGAATAAACCTAAATTAGTAAATTCTCAAACAGTAACTATTTATAGGTATGGAGCTATCTATGAAGAAAACCATTTTATTTTAATGAATCCAACAAGTAACTTCAAAATTGTTGCAATTAAAAAAGATAGATATTGTGAGGAATGTTCTAAACTGATTAAAGCTCAATCAAGATGCTACACAATCAATCCAAAAAATAAAGGTCGTATGTGGGTATGTTTTGATTGCATGCCTGAGCATGGAACAAAAGAAGAATATAAAATTGGCGAGCGAGTTGGTGATGAAAATATTTTATATTCTGATGAAAAAGACGCTTGGGGGCGTCATAAATCTTATAGCAAATGTACTGAAGATGAAAAAGAATTTTATGCAGATGAACTAGATGAAGCAATTCATTGGGATGCTTTAGCGGCTGCATATGATGATTTTTAAAAAAGAGCTTATATAGCTCTTTTTATTTTTTGTAAAAAAGTGTTGACAAAAGGTATTTTATATTGTATAATGAATATAGAAATAAGGAACAAGGTGAAAAACAATGACTATTATTAAGAACTTATTATTGATGTTTGTAATTGTATTTGGATGGATAATCTTTCCATTCTTAACACATTTTATTGTTGAAGATTGGTTAATCGCAATCTTTTGGGGAGAACTTGCTTATCTTGTTTTCTTCCTAGTACAAACAGCACTTGTTGGAAATCAAGAATATAGAATTTATAAATAAAAGGAGTATTAAAATGAAATATATTGTAGCATTGATAGATGTTTGGAGTGGCCCCGAATTGATGGTATTTGAAACAAAAGAAGAATTGCTTAAGTTCTTGAATGAAAAAGGATGGGAACTTAATCAGACAGTTAATTGGGATGAGTTAGAACAATATAAATATACATTAGCAGAATATATTGCTTATAAAGAAGATAAACTAGGCCGAAGAACAGAAGCATATTTACGAGTAGTGAAAGGATAAAACAAATGAAAAATACTGCAAAGGTAATTGAGACTTACAATGATGGTAACTATGTTACAATTTTGCTTTTTAATGAAACAACTAAAAATGGATTTTACTATGAATTTGAAACTCCAAATCTAGTAACAAAATGGAATGAAATTTTAAAAGAGTTGAATGAGTTGGATAATTCTAGTTACCCTAAATCTGCTACTGCAATTAGTAGAGCTTTCAATAATAAAGATGAACTGATTAGTTATTTTGAAGATAATATTTTATAAGGAGTGGAATAATGCAATTTATTTTAGCCACATTTGATAATCAAAGAAAATTCCGTTTAGATTTGTTTAATTCTAAAAAAGAAGTTATAGCATTTCTCAAAAAAGAAAAATGGGAATTATATAAATCTCCAAATGTTGAAGAATGGGAAAATTGTACAGACGTTACCCTCATTGGTTATAAAGGAATTTTATGTGAAGCGTATTTACGAGTAGTAAAAGGATAAAAATATTTGAATATAGAAATGATGAATTACAAAAAAGAGCTATGAAATATAACTCTTTTTCTTTTTATTTAAACTGCAAAATAAGCGACTCTAAGCTGTTTTTATTAAAAGTCGATACATTTATCGAAATTACATTTTTACTGTTTTAGCATTAACTATATGACGATATAACAACCCTTATATTTAATTAGAGCATTTACTAAAAATAAAAAATACTCTTTAAAGCTTTTTACTTACTTAATTCAGCGAGTGATGCTCGTAAGAGCTCACGAAGCTGGTTATTTATTAAGTTTTTTATTTAGTTGTTTATTAGTTATTTATAGTTATTAGCTGAAAAAGCGCTGTTTCATGAACTGCTCTAACTGTTATTACTCAACGGCTTAAAGCACCTGCAAAACAGCGTAATGTCAAAAAACAGTATTTTACCCCTTTTTGTCAGTATTTTTAGGCCGATTTTGAGTATTTTAGGGCTTTTTTTGAGTATTTTTAGGCCGATTTTGAGTATTTTGCCCCCTTTTTTGAAATGAGTCATTGAGTATTTTGTCCTATTTTTCATCAGTATTTTTGGTCGTTTTTTACTTTGAACTGCTGAGTATTTTTAGACTTTTTTGAGCAATGTTCCTTTTCTTATGTTATTTATGCTGAGTATTTTCTATCAGTATTTTTGGGCTGATTTTGGATTTTTATAACTGAGTATTTTACCGGTGATTTTGAGTGATTTTAGGCTTTTTTACTCAAAAAATAAAAGAAATAAAAATCCTTTTCTTTTATAAGGCTTCTTTTTATTTGACTAAAAATAGTAAATTTGTTAGAATGAAAATAAAAAGGAGCTGCTACATGAATCATAGTTTTTATACTACAATAGAAGATTTAGAAACTGAAATCAATCAAATAAATAGAGAGATTTATCCAACAAATCTACATATTACCGAATTTTATAAAATTAAAAATGGTTTTAACTATAAATGCGGTACGATTTATTTTGAAGTAATTTATTCATACAAAACTAATCAATTCAGACTAAATAAACGAAATCCATTCAAAGAAAAAGAATATTTTATTACTCTTAATGAAGCAAAAGATTTAAAAGAATCATTACTAGCTATTGTTCTTAACCTAATCGAACAAAGTACTACAAAGGAAGCTAAAAGAAATCTAATTTATTCAAAAGCTAATGAATATGAAGAAGTTTTAACTATTCTTGATAAATTAACTGAAGATAGTGCAATTCAAGAATATTGGAATTTGCTTATTACTCCGTGGCTCATGAATAGTGATAAATCTATTCAAGAAAGAGTTAATATTGAAGTTGCAAAATTTGAGATTGTTGTTGGTGCTAGTGAATTTCTCAAAAAGAAACTTATTCAAAAAGAATTACTACCAAGTTGTGGTAAAGTTAAAAAAGAAATAGAAGCTAAACTTAACATTCATGAGATTTTAGAAAATGCTTCAAGAAATATTCATCTATTCTTAAAAGTAGGATTAAATACTACTTTCTATTTTGAAACTAAGAAAGATTCTCTTGAGCCAGAATTTACTAATTTCTTTTACGAAATGCTTCTTAATAACAAAGTAAGTTCTATTCAAGAATTTATTAAATATATTGAAGCCAATCTTGAAAGCTTATATATTTCTGCTGTTAAAGAATATTTCTACAAATTGTTAATTCAAAATTACACTTTTACAACAAGTTGGCATTTTGATAGAACAGTTGAAAGAGCAAAAGAAGAATTTAAGTTTAGTATTTCTGTTCTTAATAATGGAGAAACTTTCAATCTAGGCTTTTCAGATAAATTTGACAGTTTCCTTGTTTCAGAAGAACAAAATTACAATATTATGCTAGAGGGTAGTTATAAAGATAAAGTCTATCTCAGTAAAGGTTCTATTAAACCAACATTCAGTCATAAAATTATGAATAGCTATTTTGGATTGGAAGATATAAACGAAATTAAAGAAGCTTATATTTATTTAGACGAAACACTTGCTAAATTGAAAAATGCTTTATAAAATGAAAATAAAGATAGCTAATTTATATTGGCTAACTTTTTTAATTTTATTATTGACAAGTTAAAACTTTTATTGTATAATACAATTAAAGATGAAATGAATTATGAAAAGGAAAAAACTATAATGGAAAACGAAGTTCAAAAAAATCTAAATGAAAATATTACACCATTTTGGGAATATTACATGCCTCATGCAAGAGAAGTAAGTGAACGAAGAAATGTAGAAAAAGAGCTTATTATTAAATTCGTTGACCGCTATAACAAGCAATTCATTCCTATCAAGTTCCAATTCAAAGAAATTAAAGATTGTTATGTATGGAGTTATGAAACAGACTCAATTGAGTTGAAAGTAACAATTCTAAACGTTACTGAACTTGCTGTTACTTTAAATTGTGAACACAATAGAAATAGTAAAGAACTTGAAATTATAGAGAGTCCATACATGGATATTTACAATACTGTTTATCACTTCCTTGCTGAAGCAGTATTAAATGCTGAAGAATCAGAAGAAGAAGCTAAAATGGAAATTTAGAAAGGGAATTAAAAGCAATGAAGAAGAAACAACCTAATTTGAATTTACGAAAAGAATTACTAAAGTCATATCTTTTCAAATTAACTAACAATAAAGTAGCGTTAATTGAAAATGATGTTATTCGAGCAGAGAATCTTACTTATTCTATCTGCCAAAATCGAACAGCAGTAGATTTAGATGAAGTTAAATTAACAGTAAGCCCTTATAGCTACAATAAGAAAAACGTTTATTCTTCAGTAGTTTTACAATTATTCAAAAAAGGAAAAGAAGTTTGGTATCATAGAACTCAATTATATGCTAATGAATATTACTTGAATTTCATTTCTGAACTCAATCGTGTACAAATTGAAAAACTTATTACAGCACTTACTCCAATCATTGCTAAGATTGATGAAGAAGTTGCTAAGATTGAAAATGAAGAAAATCAAGCAGAATTAACTGAACGAAATGAAATTACTCGTAGATTGAAGCGAAATATTACTACTAAAGTTAATTTTGAAAAATTGAATCTTCGAGAATTGAAACAATTAGATAGCTTGATTAAAAAGATGAAAAAATAGTTTGCTAATCTTAAATAAGGTAAAAAGAAAGGCTTAAAATGAATAAAGAAATCCAAAAATTTGTAGAAAAATATAACAATACTCTTATTCCAGCAAAATATAATTTTGAACTAGTAGAAAATTTATATTACGCTTGGAATTATGAAGTCTCAAATATTAAATTGTTTGTTATGATTAAATCAGTCTTTGAAACAAAAGTAGTTTTAAATTGCAGACGCTCTAATAAAGAGGGTAAGAAATTTACTACTGTAGAAATTACAGAACCACCGTATTGGGATATTTATAAAACAGTTTATCAATTTCTTGTTGAAGAAGTTGAAAATACAGAAGCTTTAATAGAATTAGAAGCAAAAATGAAATTTTAAAATTAAAAGGAGCAAATAAAAATGAAATATATTCAACTTGTCCTAGTATTTTTAGGAACACTTTTTCTCATTGGATTACCATACATGCTAGCATTTTGGGGTTACAATTTTCTTACTGGGTTTTTTGATTTTCTTCCAAAAGTAACTTTTTGGCAATTTCTTTTGATTGTAGTTGCTATCGAATTTATCCGAAATCTATTCACACGCTCAAAAAGCGAAAAGTAGATTTTATTACCAGTCAGAAACTGATTTTAAGGATTGTTATATCGTCATATAGTGAACACTAAAACAGTTAAAACTGCTTTTCGATAAAACCATCAAAGATTAAGAAAAACAGCTTATAAACGCTTAAACTTAGATAAGGAAAATAAATGAATAGTAAAGAACTTAAAAAATTTTTGGAAGCTCAGAAGCTCCAAACTTATTACCTGCTAAATAAAAATGAAAGTTTTATATTTTTTAATGGAATTGCTAGTTTTGAAATGAAATATAACGAGGATAATATTCTTTTAGCTAAAAATTTAAATTATCCTAATTCTGCTTTTGCACAATATGATGAAACGCCTAATTTGTGGCTATCTCTTGCAGAACAAATGAGATTAGAATATTTAAGTGAATATAAAACTAACAGATTGAATATGATTTTATTTTTAGTTAACTCAAATTTAGTTCTGTTAAGAACTGAAGAAAAAGAACGACTAATTAAAGCTGAAGCTAACTTACAATTAGAAGATGAACAAATTTATAAAATTGATAAAAAATTCATTTCATTCTTTGCTGAAGATTTAGCATTATGGACTTCCTCAGAAGTTAGTTCAAATAAAATAGAGCATGAGTTATATGATAAATTGAAAGACGATTTTGTTTATGTGAGAGTAACTCAAGTTCATCACAATACTTTTGAATATGAAGTCCTTGATAAAGTTGAAATCTATAATGAAAATATTTTTATTACATATACTACAGCTTTTACTTGGAATAACAATTCTATTTATTCAAAAACTATTTAAAGAGAATATTTTTTCTCTTTTTCTTTTTATTTAATTGTTGACAAGTTATAAAAATTATTGTACTATATAAATATAGAAAAAGAAAGAGGTTGAAACAATGGAATATCCAAAACTAATTTCATGGAGTTATAGAACTGGAAGAGGTCTTTTCACATCAAGAAATGATAAAGATTTTGTACTTCTTTATTATGTTCAAAATGCAGAAACAGAAGCAAAGATTGAGCAATTAGGATATATTCCAAGTAATCCATTCGGGCCAGAATTTCCTTTTGTGAAAGTGAATAAAGAAATGGGAAGTACTCTACGAGCTCGCTCTTATGGGAAAATTGAAAAACAATACCAAAAACAATACCCCGACTTACAAGATAAATTTTTGTGTAAAACACCAAGTGAAGGTGAAGATTTAATTGATTTTATCTATACTGAACTATCTGATTATGCACCATCTTTACTTCGTGACTACCAAAAATATTTTTGGTCTAAATACCACATTAGAAAAGAAGCTTTTGATGATAAGGAATTTGTTTCCAAGTTATTAACCCATACACAAAAAACTTATGATGGTGCTAGAATTGATGAATACCAAGAAAAAGCATTGCCAGAATTTCTAAATGCTGTAAAACATTATAACAAAAAATTGTTTTATAAACTATCTAAATTTGATGAAGTACAAGCTTTAGATGAAAAACTTTCTCATGTGGGCCATACTGTAAAAGTTCATACTTTGAAACCATCTAAAGTTTCTTTACTTAAATATTTTATGCCATTTGGAATGAATGAATCTTATTATTGGGATGGTGAAAAAATTATCATTACTTTTGATGATAAAAGTTCTAAAGAATATAACTTAAACACTTTGTACTTTACTCCTACTGATGATTATATTGTAAGAGTTGTTGAAGAAGATTCAGTAACACCTATTACAGAATTTGTACAACCTAAAAAATAAAAGAGCAAGAAATTGCTCTTTTTATTTAAATATTTTCTAATGAAATCCTATATTTTCATTGACACTTCAACGTTTTTGTTGTATAATATAACTATAAAATAAGAAAAGGAAACAACAAAAATGAAAGAAGCTACTCTTAAAAAATACAACAAAACCCAACTAGAAACTTATGCTAAAAAAGCAAAAGACCAAATCAAATTTTGGGAAGAACAATTGGAATTAGCAAACAAAGTCTTATTGACCAAAACAAAAGATTTTGAAGATGGTTTATATATTGCGGATGCTGAAAAGCCATCTTGGTTCCTCGTAGTAGTAAAGAATGGCGAAGTAACAGAAGTTAACAACTGTAATCCATTACTTAATCTATATAAAATTGACCCATATCGCCCATTGAAAATTAAATTGGTAAAAGGACAATATAAATTCCAATTTCAAAGTGAATTACATACTTTAACGCCATTATTTGAAACTGATAATTTTGAAATGAAATTCATTACTAACTACTTATTGCTTAATGATGATTGTGCTAATGAAGTCATTCGCAACATTAAAACCTATTTGTTAGATAAAGATAGTGCTCAAGTGAAATTTATTGATGAATTTACAGGTTATTTAAATGAATTTTATGGCTTCAATTTACATGGAGATTATTACACTACAGGTATTTTCCAATTTGTAAATCTTGAACAATTAAAAGAATTTATTAAGGAAAATAAAAAGAATAAAAAATTAGTAAGCTTTTTACATGAAATTTCTTATTTCTACACTTATTGGTATCGAGTTGTAAATCCTCAAAGTTATGTTTATCGCTTAGAATTAAAAGACTTGAATTTCATTATTGAGTCACTTGAAAGAAAAATCAAATCTTAATAAAATAAAGGAGAATATAAATATGAGCTTTAGAGAAGAAGTTAATCGAACAAAACAATTTGCTGAAAAGAATGGAACTTTAATCAATCAGGTTAAAGATGAAATCTTAAAAGGCGCTGCACGTGGCTTGTCAAGCATTTTTATTCCATTACAAAGTAAAAACGGGGAAGATACTCAAAAGATTATTCAATTCCTAAAAGAAGAAGGCTTTAAATACTATTTGAAATATGATGAGCATCAAGAAACCAGAGAGAATTATCTTGACCCTCATATGGGGTACTATCATGAGGCAGTTGCTAGAAATGGTGGAAGTAGTATCGTTAAAAGTGTAGTAACAGTATCTGAATTTAAGGGTATCATCATTTATATTTAACACAAAAATTAGAGCAAGAAATATTTCTTGCTCTTTTTATTTTGAGCATTCTCTTTATATTCATCTTAGCAACTGTAGTTCAATTGCTAATACAGTTTAGATTGATTTTCGATTAAATCCTTAATGAATTAGAAAAACAGCTCAGAACTGCTCAAACTGATAACTACATTAGAACGATTCTAGTTGACAAACACACCTTTTTGGTGTATAATACTAATATAATATGAAAAGAGGATAACAAAATGAAATTAACAAAAGAATTACTTAATAAAATGGATTTATATTCTACTCAAGAAGGCAATATAGCAGATTTATCAGAAGAACTAATGATAGCAATGAAAGATAATAATGATTGGCCTTCAAATGAATTAACTAATCAATTTGAAAAAGAATTGCTGTCTGGTAAAGTGATTCTTCCAAAATCAAATATTAAAGATTATGTGGATAATCTAAGTGAAGCATTCCTTAACACTTTTACTGATGAACCTGCTATTGTCAAATTAAACAATGCTGACAAAGATTGGACTAATCTTTTGCATGATAAAACTGTAAAAGAAGAATTGCTAGAAAAATTTAAAAATAACTTTAAATCTAACTTTAAATTTGAAGATGAAGAATTTGCTATTACTGACTCTGATTTCTTTAAAGATGAATATGATTTGATTGCTGAAGTTATTTTGCCAAAATTGAATTAAATTACTTACAAGAATAAAGAAAGGATTGTACTATGATTTGTGACTATTGTAGTAAGTTTGACGAAAAGACTGAAAAGGTTTGGGTTGACCAATTTGAAGAATGGTTTGATTTATGCCCAGATTGTCAAGAAGAAGATTTAGAAGCTTGCGATTGCGGTAGACTAGCTACTCATGATGCACATACTTATTGTGACGATTGTTACTAATAAAATTTTATAAAAAGAAAAGGACTAAACATGATGAATAACACAGGAAAAACAATTGGTTATATTGTACTAATAATTTTAGATGTCTTGCTTGTATTTTGCTATAGCTTGGCTGTTCAATTTGGTTGGAATCAAATTTTAACTACAATCGTTTCAGTTAGTACTATCTCTTTTGCTCAATCATTTGGCTTAATTCTAGTTTCAGACTTGCTATTTAAAGGTCTTGCTAGAACAAGTACAAATAAAGACAAAAACAAAGAAAATTATTTAGAACAGCAATTTGAATACACAATTACTCAATATTTGAACTTAGGATTTGTTTATGGATTGATGTGGGTTGTTACATTCTTTATTTAACTGAAAGGAATTGAAAGTAATCAATGAAAGTAAAAGAACTTAAAGAACAGTTTGTTAGTAAATACAATACTATTGAAGTTTATACTCCAACAGATGAAATCAATTGTACCTCTATCAAAGAGAATCATAGGCTCTATAAATATTCTACTAATTCAGATGATAAAGAATTAGATTTTTATACTATTGAGCCTGAAACTAATACTTTAATGATTTTTACACAATAAATATTGCTCAGACTGATTTTAAATGTTGTTATATCGTCACTAGTTAATTGCTAAAACGGTAAAAACTGTTTTTCGATAAATGTATCAACTTTACAGAAAAAAAGCTTAGAACAGCTGAGAGTTGTTTTAGAAGAAACAGAAAAAGGAATTAAAATGGCTAAGAAATATAAATATAGCTACTACGTTTTTGATACTAAGGAAGATTATGATTTGTTTTTGGAGCTAATTAAATTTCATGGTTATACTGGAAAATATAGTGGCTATGATAGAAATGAAATATACTATTTCGTTTGTGCTAAATTGGACCCAAATGAAATCAATAAAAGAAAATTATTGGGAACTGAAATTAAATATATTCGATTAGGACTTGAAAAGGGGTTTGATGTTTCCATTTATAACAAGCCAGAATATGATTATGCTCAAATGGAAGCAATTTATGAGGGTATGGAACAAGGACTAGATATATCTTGGTATGCAAATCCCGAGTTTGATTCTTTTAAAATGAGAATCATTAAACTTGGGTTGGAAAAAGGTGTAGATGTAAGTTCTGTTGCGAAACCAGAGCTAGATTCTTATGACATATTCGCTGAGATTTTGAAACTGATACATGAAAAGGAAAAAGTAAAATGAACAATAAAGAATATAAAGCTATCGTTAAGAAAGCAGCTAAACGCTTTGAACGATTACAAGAGTTAGAGCTTAAAGATAGTAATAGAATTAAGAGTAGAGTTAATTGGTTTATTGCTGAATATATTAGCAAAAATCAATTAAAAGAGTTTTTCCGAGAAGAACTGCTAAACAACTCTGAAACTCAAATTTATTTGCTTAGAGACCATAAGAAAATCCCAATTATGAGAGTTGGTAATAGAGTTATTAAAACTAACTTAATCAAGCGTTTAGACAATTTGATGAATTTTCTTAATAAAGAAGAAAAAATGAAGCATGCCTTTATTAAGAAGTTCAACACTTTGAATTGGAAGTATTCTTTTGATTTTGATGAAGAAGATAGAGTATATACTCTTACATTTAAAAATAGATTTGGTGATTCATTAACTATTCAAGGCTTTTATTTTGATAATAATAAAATTCGTTTTGGTTGCTATAAAACCACAAAAGTAAATGATGAACAACGATTACCAGATGCTCAAAGAAAAGGAAGAATTAGAGAAACAACTAGTCAAACTATTTTCTTTGATAAAACAGAATACTTTACTTTTGATGAATTGAAAGAATTGCTTAATCAGGTTAGAAAGGTCGAAGATGAAATTTACCTTATTATCAAATGATAAGTTACAATTTAAAATTAAACAAAGATGGGATTTTAGTGCACCTGAAGTGTTGATTATAAATTCGTACTGTTACAGACAAATCAAATACATTATAGCTAGTATAAATATTAACAAACCTGCTCCTACTACTTCATGGGATAGAATTATGTTTTTAGAGATTAAGAAAAATAAGGGAACAGTTGTTTATGACGTTGAGGATATGAAATTAAATTTTCAAGGCCAAGGAGAAAATCTTAAAGTTATTAGTATTGAAGTCTCAGTTGATGAAAATACTGATAGAGCTAAAGTTAAAGTAAATATAGAAAAAGTACCATCACTTGTTGAAAAGATTCAAACTACTTTCGCTTGTATGACTAGTGGAATAACTAAAAAGATTGAAGAACAAAAGAGCAGAAAGTTTCAAAAAGAACTTGATGATAAAAAGCTCATTGAAGAAATTATTAAAAACAAAGCTAAGGAAATTATAACTGAAGATTAAAGAAAAATAGAAAGCATTAACTAGAATGAAGAAATTTACCTTATTGCCAAATGATGAAATAAAATTTAAAATTAAAAAAGGCTGGACTTTTTCAGCACCTGAAATTATATCTGATGGAACTTATTATTACGAATCGCTCAAGAAACTTACAGATGAAACAAAGGATAATGCTCTTTCAAATTCTAATTGGGCTGATGCTTTTACGTTAGAGTTAAGTAAAGATAAAGGACTTATAAGTTATGAGATTGAAGAATTTCAATTAAATTCTCAAGGTGCTGGAAATTTAGCAAAAGTTATTAGTCTTGATGTGATTTTAAGCGACAAAGCAAATAAGGCAAAAGTAACACTTAATGTGGAACAATTTCCGTCATTAAAGGAAAAAATTACTTCTTTCTTAGCATATATAACTAGCGGAGTTTCTAAAAAATTATCAGAGCAAAAAAGTAAAAATATTGCAAAAGAACTTGAGGATAAAAAGCTTATTGAAGAAATCATTAAACAAAAAGCAAAAGAAACTATAACTAATGAATACTGATAAAATAGAAAGGATATGATGAAATGAAGAAATTTACTTTGTTATCAAATGATAAAGATTTGAATTTCAAAATAAATCAAGCATGGGATTTATCATTCCCAAAAACTATTATCAAAAACGCCTATTGCCATAAATATTTTATAGAGCTAATTGAGACTAGAAAACGCCACACTGGAGACAATTGGGCTAAAAATGTTTTTAGTTTGGAACTGTACAAAAGCAACAATAAAATTACTTATGAAATTGAAGATATAAAATTGTATTTGAAAGGTGCTGGCAAAAAGATAAAAGTTATCAGCATTGAAGTAACTGTTAATGAAGATACTAACAAGGCTAAAATTGAAATAAACGCTCAAAAAGAATATTCTTTATCTGAAAAATTGTCAGAGCTAATGGATAATATGATTGATAACGTTGTGGAAATGCACAATCAAAAAGTAGAAAATAAAGTAAAGAAGAGGCTCAACAAAAAGGAAGTAAATAGAGCTTTTGTTGAAAATATTATTGAAAAGAAAACAAAGGAAACTATAATTTAATGAATATTGATGAAGTAAATGACTTCTTTAACAAGAAACCATTAAAAATTAAATTTCAATTCTCTACTGAGCCGTTGTACTCTGCTGTGAAAGAGGAAAATCTTGAGCGATATAAAGTAATTCCACTTGTTAATAGAAGTAAAATCTTGAATTTGAAAATTATTTCAAAGTCTGATAAATTTAATGATTTTTATATTAGCGTTATGAATGATAAGAAAACTGATACATTCATCATTTTCTATCATATATCTCGAAAGTATTTTACTAATTATACTTCATATAAAGAAATTTCAACTCAAGATGATTTGTATGGCACTATCCTTTCATTATTGAAAGATAATGAAGCTGACCCAGAAGCAATAAAAGAAAAAATTATTTTTGAATAGAAAGAGAATACTATGCTAGATTTATATAAAACACTTAAACCAAGAGATGTTATCATAAAGGAAAAACTTGAAGAAACATGGTCGAAGCTAGAATCTGATTACTTAACTAATCCTTTAGAAACAATAAAACATTTAGTTTTGACTGATTGTCAAATTATAGATGATGATGATGAAGATTTTACTTCCTATTTTGAGGAAATCAAAGCAAAGAAACTAAATGATACTATTGTAAATCATGTAGTTTTTAATTTAAAAAAGGGTATTGGATATATTCCACTTAATTTTCAATTTCATTATGACCATTTGAATGAAATCTTAGTAGAAAGTTTTTATACTGAACTCACGGAAGAAGAACTTAATTTAATTAAAAGATTTATTAAGCGCTTTTTGACAGACAAGTTGGATTTTGATTCTAGGTCTTATCTTATTGATTTTGAAATGTGGCGGGAATATGATGAAGAAGATAAGAGAATTGATACTATGAAAATTATTATCAATATACCTTATTGGATGGGTTATTGGCGCCGTCATTCATAAAAATTTAAAAGGACTAATAAAGATGAAACAAGAACATATAAAGAGCTATAAAAAGCTCTTAGACAAGATAAGAAGAAATGCTTACAATATTAAAAAAGAAGATTATCAACGATTTAAAGAATTAACCAAAAACAATACTGTTTATAGTTTCTTCCATTTTTCAAACTTACTATTTCAAGACAAAGAAGAAGTTGGAATTGTCAAAGAACTTTGGGAAACTAATAAAATTTCTTATAAAAAATTTAAACAACTTAGATTAGCTAACTTCTATCATGATTTATACTTTTCATTAACTCCATTCTATTCTACTTTTATGCAATACAAAGTAGATGAAGCTCTACAAATTGCTTATCACACAAAAGGCTCTTACCAAGAAAAAGCTCGTGCAGCTTTTGACTACTTAGATAAATAAAGGAATTACTAATGCGCTCATTACTATTAAATAAAATTGCCAAAAAAGAAAAAGAACTTGATTGTCTTTATGCAGAGCTTAAAGACTATATTGATTCTTTAACTATTTCCAATCAAGCAGTAAAGGATTTTGTAAATTATTTGTTAATTTATATTGAGCAACCATCTTGTAAAAGAATCCTAAAACAGTTCATGGAGAATTATTGGTTCGCTTTAAATGTGAATAGACGATACCCTAACAGCCCAGATGGATTCGCTTTTGCTGTTGATAAATCTGACAATACAGTTAGAGTAAACAGTGATAAATCATCAGAACTTGTTTCATTTAATTCTTTAGATTTTGAGAAACAAGGGCCTTTCACAAATAAAAATAATGAAACAATTACACCAGTTGCTAGAATAGTTTATGAACTTGTCATATCTAAAGATGAAAATGGCATAATTAAAGCTATTGATTTCAATTCTTATTAGAAGAGATAAAGAACTTTAGAAAAATCTAAAGTTTTTTATTTTTTTTACAAAAAAGTGTTGACAACCTAAAATTTTTGTTGTATAATTAAATTGTAATAAGAAATGAGGTAAAAACAATGAAACTAACTGACAAACAAAAGAAACAACTTAGAAAAGAAGTAGAACAAGAAAAACGCCCACGTATTCTTAATTTTGAAACAGAAATCAATAAGAAGAAGAATCAAGACAAAACCATTGAGGAAATCATGCAAATGGTGGAAGATTCTAAAGCTGCAGCTAAAAACTTTATCTTTGATGATGAAGAACGTTTTAACAAACGACTTGCTGAACTTAAAATCTAAGAACTTGACAAAGTTCGAAAAGCTTACAATAAAACTCGCTTTACAAACTTTACACTTAAAACTTTCAAACGTTTTAATGGTATTATTGCTGATTTTGATGAACTTACTTTTTTCCTAGATGAATTTATCAGCCTTGTTAATGTTAATGATAGTACTGTCAATAAGAACTGGCGAATTTGGGGCGAACTAAAGGAAGCTATCAACACTAGCAATTGGCGTAAAGCTTGCAAAAAAGTAAGAAAGGATATTCCAAAGATTACTCTTAAAGAGTTCATGCTCCAAAACAAAAATCTTACAGTAGCCCAAGCTAAACAACAATTTGAAGAACTTATGACCTCTGTACTAGAACCTACATTCTACGAATTTACTATGGAACAAATGGAAGTTATCTTCTCTAAAATCACAAATAACCCAAAACAATTTATCGAGCTCATTACTCGAACTAAACTTAAACGGGATATTACTAAAGAAACTTATGCAATTGAAAATGATATTGACCGAATTGTTCAATTTGGAAATCTTATCTTTAATGCCCTAATTAAAAACTAATAAATTACAAGCATTATCAATAAAAAGATAATGCTTTTTTATTTAAACTTTTTAAATTTAATTGTTGACAACTTATGAAATTTGTTATATAATTAGACTGTAAATAAGGAATGAGGAAAAACAAATGAAGATTGCTTACACAACTGAAACCTACTTGATTAAAGAATTTACAAAAGATACACCTGCTACAAAAGCTGTTAAGCCAAATGATTTAGTGCAATTCGTTGCTTATAAAGACCGTAATGATTACGGTGGCAATTTTACTCAACTTTTTCGTTTAGTTGTTAATGGCAAAAAAACAAAACATATTCTTACTGAAACTAAAATGATTGACTTCTTGAACTACTATACTGAATCAATCAATATGGACTCAATCGACCTTGAAACTTTTGAAGAAAAAGATAAGATTGAAGTTCCTTTGAAAGCTGAATTTATTAAAGTCGAAACTTTTTCTAAAAAATTAAAATGGAATAAATCTGATTTGAAAACTTTGTTAGAACTTACTACTGATGAAGCAATCATTGATTTTAACTATAAACGTTCTGAAAATAGAGAAACTAAGGAATATGATTGGGTCTATACAATTGAAGTTCTCTATTTGATTGAAAATGAACTTTATAAAGTAGAATATACAATGTACAAACTTTATGGCGGAACTGCGTTTAATCCATCTGCTATTGCTTACAAAGCTATTTAAAAAGGAGAAATAACAATGAAAACAGAAAATAAAACTCAACTTGAAGCTTCAATGCTTAATAACATTTATGAAAATCTAAAACAAGAATTACAAAAATTTGGAATGGTGCGATTTATTGCTGATGATTTTGACTCAAAAATCGAAATCGAAGATTTGCAAAATGATAACCTTATTATGGTTACTTTTCAAGGCAGTAAATTAAAAATTATTGCTACTTATAAGTTCGATTACGATTCAGAATTTGACTCTACTGATGCTGAAAAGTTGTTAAATAATAAATATAGCTTTGCTATCTTTAAGGATAATCTTGTTATTGATAAAGTCTTAAATAACTCTAATGAGCTTGTAACAGAAATCAAAAACAATATTTATCAAAAATTTTAAAATAAAATTTCATTTTATTGTTGACAAATTAAAAACTCTATTATATAATATAACTATAATAAAGAAAAAGAGGAAATAAAACAATGATTAAACTAAACGAAAATTTTAAACAAGCTTATGATACTATTACTGACAATCTTAAACGAGAACTTGCTGAATGGGTATGCTATGAAAAAGATGCTAATGTTGTTGAAAATGTAGTTGCTTCTATTTTGACTGGTAATCCGATTTTCGATGTAGAGCAAGATGGGGTTGATTATTCTAACAAATATAAGAAAGCAACAATCAAAGAATCTTTGCAAAATTATGTTTTGACTCAACTTAATAATGGAGTTAATGATGTTCCACTATTCTTTATTTTTGAATTAAAAGAATTTGGTAAATTTGATTATTCTGATTTTGTTGATTCACTTGACAAAGATGTTTTGAAAATTATTCCTACCAATCTTAAAAAATTCTTTGAAGAATACCTTGAATTTGACCAAACTTCCTATACACTAAACACAATTGTTGAAGCAATCAATGACCCAATGGAATACGGTGAATTGATTAAAGTTACTGCTACTATCTCAATCAAAATGGTCTAAAAAAGGCAATATAAAATTGCCTTTTTATTTTACAAAAAATGTTGACAAAATAAAAACTTTATTATATAATATAACTATAAAGGAAATATGAAAAGAGGTAATAACAATGATTATCATTAACAAAGACACAAATAAAACCTACGTATTTGAGGAACCAAATAAAATCGCCTATGATGGTTGCCATAAAATCTATATCTGCGAAGATGATGAAGATTTAAAAGAAGCTGAAGAAATTGGTTATCAAATCCATAATATTGATGAGTTGGAAACTCTCTTTAACCAATCTTGTGCGCTTGTTTTTATCCATAATTGGAAATTAACTACTACACCTGTAGGTCAAGGCGAATCTGCTAAATTTATCTACTAAAAACTCAACCATATAAGACAGCTTAAAACTGATTTTAAGCTGTTTTTTCCTAAAGTCGATACATTTATCGAAATCCAGTTTAAACTGTTTTACAGTTCCACTAGTGTCGATATAACATGGTTCAAAATCATTTTGAGCTATATTACTCTTATTAAAAATAAACAATGCTTATATTTGTCATAAAAATATTGACAAGTTAAAATTTTTATTGTACAATATAACTAGAAAGAAATGAAAAGAGGATTACAAAAATGTCTTATGATACACTTAAAAAACTTAACATCAATTTGAAAGATTTGACTATTAAATATGCTTACTCATCAAGCAATGTTCGTGACTATCGTGACCGCATGGTAACAACAGAAATTGAAAAGAATTTCAATAGCAAAAAAGAACTTGAAGATTTTCTGTTGGGTATTGTTTCGGGCCATTTTGATGGCTGCAAAAGAGTCTCACGTTCTTTAACTCTATATAAACGAATCCAAATGATGTAGAAATAGTTGTAGTGCAGACAGAACAAGATGATAAATCAGTTAAACAAGAATTAGAAAAAGATATAAAGAGTTTATTGGCTACATTGAACAAGGAGAAGTTATCAAATAATGAGTAATGTATTTACGGTAACAACTGAATTAAAATTGAATAAAGAATATAATCAGTTGGTTGGTAAATACATTTCTGATTATATCGAAATATTCAATAAAATTCAGAGACTAACATTTCATAGAATTAAAAATTACTACATGAAAAATGGTAAAATCACTTTAGAAGATAGAAATATTATTCATGCCCAATTAAAAGAAGAATTTGACTTGACAAGTAGAGCTATTGATGCAATATTAAGTAATATGTTAGGTCGTTATAAATCTATCAAAGAATTAAAAGAGTTTGAAAGGGAAAGTTTAGAGAGAAAAATTTCTGCTCTTGAAAAAGATTTAACTAAATTAAAAGATAAAAGAACTTTACAAAGAATTAACTTAAATAACAATTCTAAAGATTTTAACTTTACTAAATACAAAAATCTAAAAACAAAAATCTATTGGAAGCAAAACAGATTAAATACTAAAAAACAAAAACTTAAAAATCTTGAAAAAGAAATTGAAACTGGAAAATATAAAGTTTGTTTTGGTACAAAAGAATTACTGAAAAAAGATTATAAAGAATTTGTTAAAAAAAGAGATAGTGAAATTTATTTTTTAGGCAGAGCTGGAGACAATTCCTGCAATCTAAATTTTCAAGTGGAATATAGTTCAAAAATCAATCAATTCTGTTTTAGGATTAGAAAAGAAATTGATTTAGATAATGATAAATTTGTTTATGGCCAATTTAATTTTAATAATAAAATCTATACTAATTTATTAAAAAATCTACTTAGAACTAAAGAAAGTGCTTTAACTTATAGAATTAAGATTAAGGATAATCGAGTATTTCTTCAAATCATATATAACTTTGAACATAACAAAGATTTATGTGTAACTAGAAATAGTTATGGAGTAGTAGGAGTAGATTTTAATAAAGGTTTTGTATCGGTAAGTGAAACAGATAAATATGGCAATTTAATAAATACTTTTAATATAGATTATCAATACAGTAAAGGTAATAAAACAACAAATGATTTTCAAATTATAGCAACTCAACTAAAGGATTATTGTTTAAATACCGGAAAAGATTTAGTTATAGAGAAACTTAATTTTACTAAAAAGAAAGATAATCTAATTAGTAAAAGAGGCAAAAAATATAATGAGATGTTATCATCTCTTGCTTATTCTAAATTTGACGCTATCATAACTTCTAAATGTGCTAAAAATAGAATCTTTTTACATAAAGTTAATCCAGCATGGACGAGTTGGATAGCGAAACAGAAATATTGTCCTAAAATGAAATTAAACATACACTCTGGAGCTTCTTATGTTATTGCTCGTAGAGGTATGTTCTTAAAAGATAAAGTAAAATAACATAGTATTTCTGCTTAACCAGAATAAGACCAAGCGATTGATGTCTGGCTCTGGGTGGAAATTCAAACAAAATAACTTTTCATTATCTTTGAAGTTGTAAATCCTCCGAGGTGAAACGGAAAAAGAGAGTGAAATTAAAATGTTCATCTGAATTAAGATGAAATAGTCATTGTGGTCACGGACGAAAAACAATCTTGAATTATAGGATTTATTCTACAATTTTTGTACCACAAATCCTTACTGGAGAAAAGAAAGTAAAAGTTAAACAATTCATTTTGGCTTCTGAAGTGTATGTTTTGAAATCAACTAAAATAGGTGTACAACTTCTATACAAGACTCCTAAAGCAAAACCAACTAAATTTTTCAAATCAGAACTTGAAGAAATCAAACAACAGTATAAAGTATTTCTTACACAATACAAGATTAAAGAAGTAGAAACAAATTAAGAAAGGAGAATAACAATGAAATTAGAAAATATTAACTTTAAGGGTGAAACTTATAACTTTTCATTCTCTCGCTATTCATCAAGCAATTTTATTGCTATCTTAATGGGATTACCAAATGATGAATATCCAGACATTATCACAACTAATAACTCAGTTATGACAAAAGATGAAAATGACCCTACTGAATATGTACAAATTCGTACTGATAATCCTGAGTATGTGCGATTGCTTGTAAATAATGGATTGATTGAGGATAAGCCTGACTTTATCATGCCTCAAGGATATATTGGGATTATGTTCTTTGCTCCTACTGATGAATTTGCTCAATATATTAAAGAAAACGTAAAATAGAAAGAGAAATACTATGAATAAAGAAACAATTGAAAAGATTATTGATGATTTAATCAAGAATAATAAGAAACTCCGTACAAAAGAACTCACAATTGATGAATCTATCTTCGTCCATTTTGGAGCTGTTAAATTTTTGTGTGATTTTGAAACCGGTCCATTGAAAGTTATTTTTCAATTTGCTCGACCAATAGATACATTCTTTGAGAGGGATTTTGCTAATTTGGGCTCAATTAGAGAAAAACAAATTACAAAAGGCTATCTATATGACCATATAGAATTTTGGACTATGCCAGAAAATGAAGAAGAATTTAAAACATTACTTCAAAAAGTATTAGATAACTACAGCTAAATAGAAAGAATTAAATACTATGAATAAAGAACAAATTTTAAACGTTGTTGAAAAACTTGCTGAATCAGGCTATAAATTCCAATCAGAAGAAGTAGAAGAATGCGCGATTAGAGAACGTACTTCTAATGGCCAGATTTTGCTAACATTTAAAAATGATTTATTGGATTTGTGTATTGTCAGAATTAAGTATAAACTTAAATACACCCAAGATGAAATTGACTTTTTGAATAAAATAGCTCATTCTCTTTCTCTTTTCTATTATTATAAGGAATGGGTAGATTTTGAATATGAACCCAAAGATGAAAAAGAACTAGAAGAAACTTTTAAATTCTTACTTGAAAATTATAACTAATTACTTAGTTATACCTTGCTGAAATATAGAAAGAGGAATTACAATGACTAAAAGATTCACACTTGCTGATTATATAAGCACATTAAAAATAGGAAAAAGAAACCGACAAATCTATTTTTCATTATATGATAATGGCAATAATAAAACTAAAAAACCAGAATGTCTTTTCAGTTGGCAAAAATACCCTTTTGATAAAGAGACTAATAAAATTATTGCTCAAAACCATGATAGATATGTTACTACCATTGTTAATTACAATCACACTGACTATGAGTGGTGGAAATCAGATACTTGTGTGAAAATCTTCCTTTCTAATAAACGTAGGCATTACAAGAATAACTTGAAAATCTATCAAGTGTTTATCAATAATAAAAAATGCTTTACTTCAACTAACCAACATGAAGTTCATAAATGGTTAATGGATAGACAAGAACTTTGGCTAAATCCAAATGAAAAACATAAAATATTTGGCTTAATTCATAATGCCCAAAATAATAAATTTGAAAATATGCACATTGATACTATTGTATTAGATGAATATGATAACGTACTTCAAAATGATAAGGAATAATTACTATGAATAAAGAACTATTTGAAAAATTCATTACACTAGCTAAAGAAAAAGGATTTGCTCCTAACTTAGATGAAGTTAATTACGAAACTGCTAAGCAATTAACTGAATTAAATAAAAAACAAAAATAAGTAAAGGAAAATAACTATGACTCAAGCAGAAGTAGAAGAAAAAATAACACAATTTCAAAATGAAGCTCAGAAACATTACCAAGAATTTTTGGAAAACTTATCTAATTTAAGAATTGAAAATGCTAAGAAAAATGAACAAGGATATTATGAGAATAGTATTTCTGCACTTGGTTTAACTCGTAAGTATTTGTCAAGTGCAAAAGGATTACCCTATTTAGTGAAATACCATATTGGCATAGATAATACTTATAAAGAAATGCAAACAGTAAGAAAGCTAATCTCAACTAAAACTACAGTTAATGAAGCTAAACAAACTCTAAAGGAATTAAACCTTATTAAATAAACTAAAGAAATGAGGAATAACTATGACTATGCCAGCAGAAATCCAAACTTATTTTGATAAAATGGACGCGCTTATGAATGAATGCCAGAAACATATTGACGCTCGAAAACTTGATAAAGCTAAAGAAAAGAATCAAAAAATTTCTGATGTTCTTACTGAAATGATTGAATGGAGCCAAAATAATGGTTACAAAGATAAAGTACCAGGCCTTGAAAAAATGCAAAAGGAAACATTCTCCTTTTTTGATACTGTTATCAAATTACTAGAAAATAATGCTTCTGTTGATGAGGCAAAAGCAACACTTAAAGAAGCAGGTATTGTTTAAATCTATAAAAAGAGCTATATAACAATAGCTCTTTTTCTTTTTAACAAATTTTAAAAATTTTTACACTAAAACGTTGACAAATCATATAACTTATTGTATAATGTAACTATAATAAAACAAAAGGAAATCTACTACAAT
>ERZ773021.253-NODE-253-length-31729-cov-32.6583_pt1 | contig 31729 bp, 22 predicted proteins | sample MGYA00511668_ERZ773021 | MGnify/ENA primary metagenome ERZ773021 (study PRJEB29015, sample SAMEA2737961) | human oral metagenome | biome: human oral; feature: human-associated habitat; material: dental | place: China | collected 2032 ... | reverse complement strand
CATACCAAGTTTTTCTGAGTTACTTGAAAAGTCTAACTTAATTTGACAATTTAGGCTTTATAGAAATAACTCCGTCTTAGGGAATCACTAAGGCGGAGTTTTAGTTAAAAATGACCGTTTAAGACCTAAAACAGACCATTCAGGATTTTAATGAGTTTTTTATTTAGATTGGGTGCAATGAGAGTTTGTTGTAAAGTAGATTTGCGGTTACTATTTTCATTTCCAAAGGGGCTTTTTCCGAGTCTGCCAAAAGCAGTATTGAGACTTACTTCGCAAACTCTATCTATAACCTCAAGTCAGTGTTTTGAGCAATTATCTACTTCGTTAAGAATTTTGGGTATCAAAAAGTAAGGCAGGGATGATATTTTCCCTGCCTTTTACAAGCTATTGTTTTCCCAACAAATGTAGTGATTGGAAAAGCACTTTTGATTTTAATCAATTAGAGTTCCTTGGAACAATTGATTAGGAATAGGTGTCCCCCATCACAGCTATCTGTTAGTTTTCTTTTTTATCTAATTTCTTGCCTAACTCAATAATGTATTGTTTCATATCATCTTTGACTTGAGGATGTTTGAGGGCATAGCTAATAGATGTTTTCATAAAGCCAAATTTGTCGCCAACATCATAACGGTCACCTGTAAACTCACGAGCGAACACTCTTTGTGTCTTGTTGAGAGTATCAATGGCATCTGTCAGTTGAATCTCATTTCCGGCACCTGGCTTTTGTGTTTCCAAGATGGAGAAGATTTCAGGTGTTAGTAGGTAGCGTCCGATAATGGCGAGATCACTTGGTGCGTCTTCTGGTTTTGGCTTTTCAACAAAAGTTTCAACGCTGTAGAGTCCATTTACTCCTTCACCTTGTGGATCAATAACGCCATAAGAAGAAACTTCGTCGTGTGGTACTTTCATGACAGCAATAGTTGAAGCGTGTGTTTCCTCGTAATCGTTCATCAATTGTTTGGTAAGTGGTACTGCTTTGTCATTTGTAATGTCCATTAGGTCATCGCCTAGCATGACAACGAAAGGTTCGTTACCAACGAAAGCCTTGGCTTGCAAAACAGCATCGCCAAGCCCTCGTGGATGGCTTTGACGAATGAAATGAAGACCGATACCAGTCGTTTCATCTACGAGTTTTAAAAGATCAGATTTACCTTTTTCTTTGAGGTTGTATTCCAATTCAAAATTTGAATCAAAGTGGTCTTCAATAGAGCGTTTGGATTTGCCTGTTACAACCAGAATGTCTTTGATACCGGATTTTAACGCTTCTTCAACGATAAATTGAATAGTTGGTTTGTCAACAATAGGCAGCATTTCTTTTGCGAGTGCTTTTGTGGCTGGTAGGAAACGAGTTCCAAGTCCAGCAGCAGGAATGACTGCTTTTCTTACTTTTGTCATAGAACGACTCCTTATTTAATGTGACTGATTACGACCATTCGTTCTCAGCTTTGAATTCATTATTCATTATATCATAAATGGCATCTTTTATGTTAAGGCTTTCATAAATGACATGATAAATGGCTTGGGTGATAGGCATGTAGACGTCTAACTCTTGTGCGAGTTCATAGGCCGCTCTGGTAGTGGAAATGCCTTCGATAACCATGCCCATGTTAGCTTCGATATCTTCTAGCTTTTCACCGCGACCAAGAGCGTCACCAGCGCGCCAATTGCGTGAGTGAACGGAGGTCCCTGTGACAATTAAATCTCCCACTCCGGATAAACCGCTATATGTTAAAGGACTGGCACCGAGTTTGACACCGAGACGGGTGATTTCTGCTAAGCCGCGCGTGATAATAGCGGCTTTTGCGTTGTCACCATAACCGAGACCGTGAAGAGCCCCTGCTCCGACCGCAATGATGTTTTTTAGGGCTCCAGCCGTTTCCACACCGATGACATCTGTATTAGTATACAAGCGGAAGTAGTGATTGCTGAAAAGATTTTGGACATATTTAGCTGTTTCTAAATCTTTTGAAGCTGCTGTGATGAGAGTAATGTCGCGAACGATAGTTTCCTCAGCATGGCTGGGACCAGAGACGACGACGATTTCGCTACGGAATTGTTCAGGCAATTCTTCCTCTAAAATCATGGAAAGTCGCTTATGGGTATCAGGCTCCAGACCTTTTGAAGCGTGCATGACTTTAACTGGATGATCAAGCACCTCGGCGACTTGTTTGGCTACAAGACGTGTAACCTTGGTTGGAACGACGAAAAGGATAGCATCCACGTCATCAAGGGTTTCTTTTAAGTCGTAATACGCTGTGATCTTTTCATCAAGAACAATATCTTTAAAATACCGTTTGTTAGTGTGGTGCTCGTTGATTTCAGTAATTTGTTCGGCAATATTGCCCCAAATACGAACTTCATGTCCATTGTCATTTAATACTTGTGCCAAGGCAGTACCCCATGAACCAGGGCCTAAAACAGCAACTGTTTGTTTTTCCATGTTCTTCTCCTTATAGAGTTTTCTAATTTTATTTTACCATAGAAAGCGATAAATTTCTTGTTTAGTAGCAGCTTGTTTTTATAAGTTATTATTTTATAAGAATAAAGGCTGATTAAAGTGCATAAAAAGAGTGTAATGAGGCAGGAATTGTAGCTAGTATAAAAACTATTTATCACAACCTTTAAAAAAATCAATTGGACGACTAGCTGAGGAAGTGGTAAGATTGTGTATATCAATGAGGAGGGAATCGTATGAGCAGACCGATAGTTGGAGTGACCGCTAATCTTTGTCCTGTTGATAAGGAAGGTAAAAATATTCACTCGTCCGTTTCTAGTAAATTTGCTGAGAGTATCAGAATCGCTGGCGGATTGCCTATGATTATCCCTGTTGGTGACAAAAATTTGGTGAGGGATTATGTTGAAAGTATTGATAAATTGATTTTGTCTGGGGGACAACATGTGCATCCCGCTTTTTATGGAGAAAAGCAGGCGATTGAGAGTGATGATTACAATATGGTGCGAGACGAGTTTGAGCTAGCTCTGTTAGCAGAAACTCTTCGACAGGAAAAACCAATTATGGCGATTTGCCGAGGCTTGCAGCTAGTCAATGTTGCTTTTGGTGGAACGCTGAATCAGCACATTGACAACCATTGGCAGGGTTTACCTTTTGGAACTTCTCACTCCATTCAAACTGAGAAAGGCAGCATTGTTGAAGAATTGTTCGGTCGTGCTAGTCAGATTAACTCTGTCCACCGACAAAGTATTAAAGATTTGGCGCCGAATTTTCGCGCAACGGCTTTTGATCCTAGGGATAAAACCATTGAAGCGATTGAGTCGCTAGATGATAGTCGGATCATTGGGCTTCAATGGCACCCAGAGTTTTTAGTCAACGAAGAAAAAGGGAATCTAGAACTTTTTCAGTATCTTTTGCAGAAATTGTAAATTTAAAATACGGCTTAAGCTTCATTTAAGAAAATCATTTTATAATAACATCATCAAATGAAGACCTCCTAACTTTATTTGATAGAAATCCTAAACTTTTTCATAATAATCTCCCTATAAGGGTCACCAAAGAGGTGGCCTTTTTTGTTTTGTGAACAGTCATTCGTTATTCCTGTTAGTTTATGATATAATATTTCAAATCATTGATTAAGGAGGAAATAGGATGATAAAGAAAGTAGGAATTGTCAGTTTATCAAGCGGAATCATTGGAGAAAATTTCGTTAGGCATGAGGTTGATCTAGGATTAAAGCGTTTAAAAGAGTTGGGACTTGAAGTGATGTTTTTAGAGCATGCACAAAAGGGAATGGATTATCTGAAAGACCATCCTAAATCGAGAGCGCAAGATTTGATTCAAGCTTTTGAAGATCCTTCAATTGATATGATTTTATGTGCTATTGGTGGAGATGATACGTATCGATTGCTACCCTATTTATTTGAAGATAACCAATTAAAAAAGGTTGTGAATCAGAAAGTATTTTTAGGCTTTTCAGACACTACCATGAATCACCTCATGCTCCATAAGCTGGGGGTTAAGACTTTTTATGGTCAGTCATTTCTTGCTGATGTTTGTGAGTTAGAGGAAGAAATGCTGCCTTATACGCTTTCATATTTTAAGGAACTGATTGGAACAGGGACTATCTCAGAAATCAGACCGAGCAATGTCTGGTATGATGAGAGGACGGATTTTAGTGAAAAAGTCTTAGGAACGAAACGGATTCGTCATGAAAATCAGGGATTTGAATTGCTGAAAGGGAAGGCAACATTTGAAGGGGAAATTTTAGGAGGCTGTTTGGAGTCGCTCTATCAGATATTTGATGAAAGATATGAAGGTGCCATTGAACTGTGTGCTCAATGCCAGCTATTTCCCAGTCTTTCAGAGTGGGGAGGAAAAATTCTTTTGTTGGAAACCAGTGAGGAAAAACCAGAACCAACTTTATATCGAAAAATGCTAGAAACCTTAAAGGCGACAGGGATTTTTTCTGTTTTAAATGGTGTGCTTGTTGGAAAACCAATGGATGAAACTTACTATGATGAGTACAAGCAAATTCTGCTGGATGTCATTGATACGGATATTCCAATCTTGTATAATCTAAATGTTGGGCATGCTACCCCAAGAGCAATTGTTCCTTTTGGGGTGAAAGCTCAAGTAGACGCCAACGAGCAAGTCATTCGATTTTTGAATGAACTGAAATAACTTTAAAAGTGCAGGTTGAAGAATGACCTGCATTTTGCGTGTTGTTTACGAATTTAGTATAATAGGGGAAGCAAAAGTAGAAAAGAGAAAAATATGGGAATTCGTGGTTTTGAGCTTGTTTCAAGCTTTACAAATGAAAATTTACTGCCAAAGCGTGAGACGGCTCATGCAGCAGGTTATGACTTAAAGGTAGCAGAGCGTACAGTGATTGCGCCCAAAGAGATTAAATTGGTGCCTACAGGTGTCAAGGCCTATATGCAGGCTGGTGAGGTGCTTTATCTTTATGATCGTTCATCTAATCCGCGTAAAAAAGGGTTGGTTTTGATTAACTCTGTAGGTGTTATCGACGGGGATTACTACGGTAATCCGGGAAATGAAGGGCACATTTTTGCGCAAATGCAGAACATTACAGATCAAGAGGTGGTTTTAGAAGAAGAAGACCGTATCGTTCAAGCTGTTTTTGCGCCGTTCTTGCTTGCTGATAATGATGAAGCAGATGGTGTGCGGACAGGTGGTTTTGGAAGCACTGGGCATTAAGAAAGAGGAATCTATCATAGCCAAGAAAAAAGCGACATTTGTTTGTCAAAATTGTGAATATCATTCCCCCAAGTATTTAGGGCGCTGTCCTAACTGTGGGGCTTGGTCGTCCTTTGTCGAAGAGGTCAAAGTTACGGAGGTTAAGAATGCGCGTGTTTCTCTGACAGGGGAAAAAAGTCGACCGATGAAGTTAGCAGAGGTGACTTCTATTGATGTCAACCGTACCAAGACAGATATGGAAGAGTTTAACCGCGTCTTGGGCGGTGGCGTGGTGCCAGGAAGTTTAGTTCTAATCGGAGGAGACCCCGGCATTGGGAAATCTACCCTTTTATTGCAGGTTTCGACCCAACTCTCTCACAAAGGAACGGTCTTGTATGTCAGTGGGGAAGAGTCTGCCGAGCAGATTAAGCTGCGCGCGGAACGTTTAGGCGATATTGACAGTGAGTTTTATCTCTATGCGGAGACCAATATGCAGAGTATTCGTGCTGAGATTGAAAAAATTCAGCCTGATTTTTTGATTATAGATTCCATCCAGACGATTCTATCGCCAGAAATTTCCAGCGTGCAAGGGTCGGTTTCGCAAGTGCGAGAAGTGACAGCGGAGCTGATGCAGCTGGCAAAAACCAACAATATTGCCACCTTTATCGTCGGTCATATGACGAAAGAGGGCACTCTGGCTGGACCTAGAACTTTGGAACATATGGTGGATACAGTACTTTGTTTTGAGGGTGAGCGTCAACATACTTTTCGTATTTTGCGGGCAGTCAAAAACCGCTTCGGCTCTACGAATGAAATCGGCATTTTTGAGATGCAGTCAGGTGGTCTGGTTGAAGTACTCAATCCTAGCCAGGTTTTCTTAGAGGAGCGTTTAGATGGGGCGACAGGCTCTTCTATCGTGGTGACTATGGAGGGGACGCGTCCAATCCTTGCGGAAGTGCAGGCTTTGGTGACGCCGACCATGTTTGGCAATGCCAAGCGGACAACGACAGGATTGGATTTCAATCGTGTTAGTCTGATTATGGCTGTTTTGGAAAAGCGAGCAGGGTTATTATTGCAAAATCAAGATGCCTACCTCAAGTCAGCAGGCGGTGTCAAATTAGATGAGCCAGCTATTGACTTAGCTGTTGCCGTTGCAATTGCTTCGAGTTATAAAGATTTGCCAACGAATCCACAAGAATGTTTTATTGGTGAAATCGGTCTGACGGGCGAAATCCGCCGTGTCAATCGCATTGAGCAGCGTATCAATGAAGCTGCTAAGCTGGGCTTCACCAAAGTTTACGCTCCTAAAAACTCTCTGAACGGATTGAACATTCCCAAAACTATTGAAGTTATTGGTGTAACAACGATTGGAGAAGTATTGAAGAAGGTGTTTGGGTGATATTCTCTTTGAATTCAGTTGAAAGGTTGTTGTGATATAATGAAATCAGCGAGCAAAAGATTTGAAGTTCAGAAAATTTATTAAAATTGCTGATTGTTCTAGAGTTTTTCCATTGATTTCTGAAATGTATAGAATATTTTCTTCCGTTCGGCTAGAACAGTATTATAATCAAATAGTTTGTTTTGTATTAAGTTTTCTATAATACAGAATTGTATAAATAATTAAATCAGGGCAAGATTACTACATGATTGTAGAACTATCTTGCCTTTTTTTCGAGCAAAAGCTAGCATATAATAGATAATGAAAGAACTCCTTGGGGAGGTGGCAAATGAATATTCGACAAATGAATATCATGCAGTATTTATTGCGTCAGCAAAAATATGTATCAGCACAGAAATTGGCAAAAGTTTTTTCAGTGTCCAAAAAAACGATTTATACGGATTTTGAAATTATTCAAACGTTTTTGGTAAGTAAAAATGCATATTTAGAAAAGGTACCAAGTCTTGGAACTCGCTTAGTGGCAGATAAACAGGTTTGTTCTCAATTGATTGTAGAGATTGAACAAAAAAAGAATGATCTAGGGAAAGAAAAATGGTCACCGGAAGAAAGAGAGGAGAATCTAGTTTCTGCCTTATTCTTGGAACATAATGAACTTGATATTTTAGATTGGTCAATAGAGCATTATATTAGTGAAAGTTCAGTTAAGCGAAGTTTAGAGAAGCTGGAGCACAAATTGCATAGAGAAAAGCTTATGTTAGCCAAAAAAGGTGATAAAGTTCGAGTGGTAGGAGATGAAGCTGATATTCGGATTTTTCTGAGAAATTATTTAGTATCCTCTCAGCAGATAGCAAATATTCATAAGTCAGATCAAGCAGAGATTCTAGCGAAAGTAAGACATTTTTCTAAAGCTTATCATTTTCAAATCAATGAACAGTATGAGCCCTATTTAGTGTGGGATTTATGGATTGCAAAAACTCGATATCAAAGTCAATCATTTTTGAAAGAAACTAATCCAAAGATACTAGATAATTTAAAATTGTATGAATCGTACCTTTTTGCTAGTGAGCTTTTAGCTTCTGTTTTGAAAGTAGAAATTTCTAGTCTTCCAGAGGCGGAGATTGCTGCATTGACACGATCACTTCTATCTGTGGGTTATGAGATGCTTCGTCCATTAACGGATGAAAAGTTTGAAACTACTGTTCATGCATTTATTGCAATGGTGAGTGAGCTAATTGATGTTGATTTTTCCGATGATGAGCATTTATATCAGATGTTACTCAACCACATTCAGCCAATGGTTTTTCGTTTACGTAATCGTATTCATTTATCTAATCTTATCACTGAAGAAATCAAACAACAGTATAGTGTGCTTTATCATGTTGTCTGGTTGGCTGTGAAAGTTCTAAATGATTATTTTGGGATTGAATTAACGGATGTAGAAGTGGCATTTCTAACGATGCATTTTGCAATTGCAGTCGAAAAAAAGAGCCAACCGTCAACGATATATATCGTCTGTCAACATGGGGTTGCCACATCAGAATTGATTGTCAGCCAATTGAGAAAGTTGTTTTCAAGTGATGATAAGATAGTAAAATTAACACCAGCCGAGCTTGTGGAGCTTGATGTTGACTCTCTAGATTTAGTAATCAGTTCAGTTGATTTACCTGATTATCCTAAAGATTATATCCATGTTGGAACGGTACTGACAGATATACAGCGTCGTGAAATTCAGCAATCTTATCTTAAGATTACTAAAAGTAGTCGAAAGATTTTACGATTATTAGAGAACAACGAAGTTTATTCTCAATCTTTAGTGAATCATTTATTAGCTAGAACAATCTATCTTCATCAAAAAGTTGATAATGTGTCAGAATGCTTAGATAAAATTATCCAATTGTCGCATCCAGCGAATCTAGCTGATAAACACTATACTGATTCTATTTATCAACGTGAAGAACTAGGAATTACAAGTACGTATACGGGAATTGCTCTCCCTCATGCAAATCCAGAATTTGTTCATCATTCGCAATTGATTATGATGACACTTGATAAGCCCATTTTATGGGGAGTAAACTTTGTTAAAGTTGTTTTACTAATCGCGATTGAAGAGCGAGATTTAGAAACTTACAAAGAGGCATTGATTGAGATTTACTCACGAGTGGATAGCGCCAGCTATATTGAACAATTGGGGCAAGCACAAACATTAGAAGAATTTAAAAAATCTTTATTTGCTCCTGCAACTTTTGATACCATTTAACAAAATAGAAGGATAGAATATGAAAATAATGACTCAAATGATGCATCTAGATCTTATAAATCTAGTTGAAACTGCACCAGACAGAATAACATTACTTAGGAAATTATCGCAAAAGCTGATTCAGAAAGGGTACGTAAAAGATAGTTTTGAGGCGGCACTTTTAGAAAGGGAAAAAGAATTTCCAACGGGGTTACAATTAGAGAACACAGCTGTTGCGATACCTCATACGTATGCAGAGCATGTTTTAAAACCGTTTATCTTTTTTAACAAATTAGAAACTCCGATTTCTTTTGTGCAGATGGGGACAGATGATGTACTTGTAAATGCTGAATTTATATTGGTTTTAGGCATTAGTGATCCAAAACAACAAACAGGATTATTAGTTGAACTGATGGAGTTGTTTTCAGATACTGTTTTTCTTACTAATTTAAAACAAGCGAAAAGTGAAGAGGAAATCTATCATTTATGTAGAAACTAAATATTTAAAGGAGGATGCAATCATGAAAAAATTGATTGTAGCATGTGGTTCAGGAGTCGCTACTTCTCAAACAGTAGCATCAAAAGTAGAACGTCTACTTAAGGAAGCAGGGATTTCTTGTCAGATTGAGGCAGTAGATATGAAATCGTTGGAACATCATCTCCAGCAAGCAGACGGCTACATTTCTATTGTAAAAGCAAAGAAAGATTATGGAGTTCCTGTTTTTAATGGTATTGCTTTTCTAACAGGGATGGGACAAAAACAGGAACTGGATAAGATTATTCAATTTTTGAAAAGTTGATAGTTGATAAAGGAGATTTGAATAATGGATATATTAAAAATAATTGTCCAATATATTTTGGATTTGGGTGCTGCTGTTTTTGTTCCCTTCTTGATGTTGATTGTCGGACTTTGCATGAAAATGAAATTCAGAGATGCTTTTCAAGCTGCCCTTACTTTAGGGATTGCTTTTACAGGAATGGGGATTTTGGTGAATTTCATTATGACTAGTATGGGACAAGCAGCAAATGATTTAACGACCCATACAGGTTTGTCTCTCCCAGCGGTAGATATTGGCTGGCCCGGTGCAGCTTCTATTAGTTGGGCATGGCCATATGCTTTTCTACTCTTTCCTATTCAATTAGGTATTAACTTTTTAATGCTAGTAATGAATCAAACCAAAACTCTAAATGTAGACTTATGGAATGTCTGGAACAAAATTTTTACAGCAGTTATTGTGACTTACTTTACAAATAATGTGATTTTTGGTCTTTTAGCAGGAGCTGTAATTATTGTACTAGAATTAAAATTGGGAGATGCTTTTGCACCTGAGGTGGAACGATTAACTGGTATTCCAGGCGTTACCGTTCCTCACTTTATCTGTCTTATTGCTGTTTTGCTCCATCCAATTGATGAGTTATTAAAGAAAATCCCTATTCTCAATAAACAATTTGACGCAGATACTCTCAAGGAAAAGATTGGAGTTTTTGGTGAAAATTCTGTTATGGGAGCTATTATTGGATTAGCACTTGGTTTAGCTTCAGGTAATGGTATCAAATATGCTCTTACCTTGGCTGTACAGGCTGCGACGGCTTTGACTCTCTTTCCAATGGTTTCCAAACTGTTCTCACAAGCTCTTTCTCCAATTTCAGAAGCTGTATCTGACTTTATGAGAGAAAAATTTGAAGATAGAGAGGTCTATATTGGACTTGATTGGCCTATTTTAGGTGGGCGCAATGAGCTATGGGTAGCGGTTATTTGTACGATTCCTTTCTTATTGATTGGTGCGATTGTACTTCCTGGTAATATCGTTTTACCATTTGCAGGAATTATCAATCTTTCCTTTGTTGTTGGAGCGTTATTATTAACCAACGGCAATGTTCTTCGGATGATTATTCATGGTTTGATTTCTACTCCGCTTTTCCTTTATGGAGCAACATATTTCACACCTTACATGACACGACTTGCAAAAGAAACTGGAACATTGAAAAATCAAGGACTGATTTCTTGGTCAACTTTTGAAGGACCAGATATTCGCTACATATTAGCTACTCTTTTTCAAGGAAAACTTCTTTCGGTTGTTTTGTTCATTCTATGGCTGGGGCTATATATTTGGCTTTTGAAAGATCGTGAAAAATATAATCAAACACTAAAAGTAAAGGAGCAATAAATGAAAGAGAAGTTATTGTTACTGGCAGCAGCCATTATATTCGTAGGATCGATTATTTTTCAAAATATATATTGGACAGCTGTAGCTTTAGGAATAGGCTTGTATCTTCAGCCCAAAAATATTTTTCGAGAATGGGAGGAAAGTCATAAAGAGCGTTTCGTAAAAAGAAAGGGGAATCAATGAATTATCCAAATTATATTTCAGAATTGTTGGAAGTAACTTATGATATGTGGAAAAAAGGCTGGGATGAATATAATGGAGGAAATGTCAGCTATCGTTTAAAAAAAGAAGAAATACTTCGTTTGAAAGATGATCTGCAAGCGACTAATTATCCTATTATGGATAAAGAACAGACAGAGATCCAAGTAATGGAAATACCACATAATATGGTGGGAGAATATCTTCTCATAACAGCTTCTGGAAGTCATTTTCGATATTTACATCATCAGCCAGAGATAGATACAGGGATCATAAAATTAACTAAGCGAGGCTATCAACTTATTGCTGGTTTCAAAGATGGAAAGCGACCAACAAGTGAGATTTTTATGCATATATTAGCGCATGCTGCTCGGTTACAACAAGATAGTGAGCAACGTGTTGTGATTCATAATCATGCAACAAATATTGTTCTTTATTCTTTACTTCATCAGGTGACCAGTCGTTCTTTAACATTTGATTTATGGTCAGTATTGACGGAATCAATTGTTGTTTTTCCAGATGGGATTGCAGTTTTACCTTGGGAAGTTCCAGGAACCCAAACGATTGGAGAGTTGACTGCAAAAGAACTAGTAGATCACCGATTAGTTGTGTGGGCAAAACATGGTGTTTTATCTACTGGTCGTGATTATCAGGATTGTTTTGGTCTGATTGAAACAGCGGATAAAGCGGCACATATTGCTTTGGAATTGCAACGTATTAGTGGTAAGGAGCTTTCAAAAAATAATATTTTAACGAAAGAGAACCTTCAAGCAGTCTGCAAAGTTTTGCATGTAACTGGTAAATATCTATAATGAAGAGACTGTTGCTCAGCCTTTTCGTCTCCTCTTAGTTATGATATAATAAAAATAATGATATTTTGAATCGAGGAGACATAAAATTGGCGAATCAAATTCGTGTGCGTTATGCACCAAGTCCAACGGGACTGTTACACATCGGAAATGCGCGGACTGCGCTCTTTAATTATCTTTACGCTCGTCACTACGGCGGAACTTTTATCATTCGGATTGAAGATACTGACCGTAAACGTCATGTGGAAGACGGGGAGCGTTCGCAGTTGGAAAATCTGCGTTGGTTAGGAATTGATTGGGATGAGAGTCCAGAAACGCATGAAAAATATCGCCAATCTGAACGCTTGGACATTTACCAAGGTTATATCAATGAGTTACTTGAAAAAGGCTTGGCTTACAAGTCATACGTGACGGAGGAAGAGTTGGCAACAGAGCGTGAACGTCAGGAAGCTGCTGGAGAAACACCTCGTTACATCAATGAATATCTGGGAATGTCTGAAGATGAAAAAGCAGCTTATATCGCAGAACGTGAAGCTAAAGGAATCGTTCCAACAGTCCGTCTTGTGGTCAATGAATCTGGTATTTACAAGTGGAACGATCTTGTCAAAGGTGAGATTGAATTTGAAGGTGGCAACATCGGTGGTGACTGGGTTATCCAGAAAAAAGACGGTTATCCAACTTATAATTTTGCAGTTGTGGTGGATGACCACCTGATGAAAATTTCTCACGTTATCCGTGGAGATGACCACATTGCTAACACACCTAAGCAGCTCATGGTATATGAAGCACTTGGTTGGGAAGCGCCACAATTTGGTCACATGACCTTGATTATCAACTCTGAAACGGGTAAGAAATTGTCCAAACGTGATACAAACACCCTTCAATTTATCGAGGATTACCGTAAGAAAGGCTACTTGCCTGAAGCTGTTTTTAACTTTATCGCTCTGCTTGGCTGGAATCCTGGCGGTGAAAATGAAATCTTCTCTCGCGAAGAATTGATCCAACTCTTTGATGAACATCGTCTCAGCAAGTCACCAGCAGCTTTTGACCAAAAGAAATTAGACTGGATGAGTAATGAATACATTAAAAATGCGGATTTTGAAACCATTTTTGATATGGCGAAACCTTACTTGGAAGCGGCTGGTCGTTTGACTGACAAAGCTGAAAAATTAGTTGAACTTTACAAACCACAAATGAAGTCTGTAGATGAAATCGTACCGCTCACAGACCTTTTCTTTGAAGATTTCCCAGAGCTAACGGCAGAAGAAAAAGAGTTTATGGCAGGCGAAACGGTACCGACTGTTTTGAAAGCATTCAAAGAAAAATTGGAAGCTATGAGTGATGAAGACTTCAAGTCGGAAAATATCTTCCCACAAATCAAGACAGTACAAAAAGAAACAGGTATCAAGGGAAAGAACCTCTTCATGCCAATTCGTATTGCTGTTTCAGGCGAAATGCACGGTCCAGAACTCCCAGATACCATTTACCTGCTTGGACGTGAAAAATCTATTGAGCACATTGAAAATATGTTGAAAAACATCCAATAAATTTAACGAAAACATCACATGTGTTAAACTTGTGGTGTTTTTGCTTTTATATGATGAAATGCTTGGTTTTATGTTATAATAACTCTTAATACTAAATCGAAATGAGGAATGTCTATGTCAGCCACTAAAATGACCGCTCAGGAAATTATTCAGTTTATAGCGGATGCTAAGAAAAAGACAAATGTAAAAGTAACCTTTGAAGGAAAACTAGTGGACGAAGTGCCGGATTCTATTGTCAAATTGGGCAATGTTCTATTTGGTGACTGGGAAGAAATTAAACCTCTTTTGGTTAATTTAGAAGAGAATAAAACCTATGTGGTGGAGCAGGATGCTCGGAATTCTGCCGTGCCGCTGTTAGACAAGCGCGAGGTCAATGCTCGGATTGAGCCAGGAGCTATTATCCGTGACCAGGTGGAAATCGGTGATAATGCCGTGATTATGATGGGAGCTGTTATCAATATCGGAGCTGAAATTGGTACTGGAACGATGATTGATATGGGAGCCGTGTTAGGTGGCCGAGCTATTGTTGGAAAAAACAGCCACGTGGGTGCTGGGGCTGTTCTTGCCGGTGTTATTGAGCCAGCCAGTGCTGAGCCAGTTCGCGTGGGGGACAATGTCTTGATTGGAGCCAATGCTGTCGTTATTGAAGGAGTGCAGATTGGCAATGGTTCTGTCGTCGCTGCAGGGGCTATTGTGACGACAGATGTGCCAGAAAATGTTGTTGTAGCTGGTGTGCCAGCGCGTGTGATTAAGAAAATTGATGAACAAACCCGGCAGAAAACAGCATTGGAAGACGCTCTTCGGACACTTTAAAGAGGGAAATGTATGATTGATTATCAAAAAATTCGCCGAGACTTGCATCAAATTCCGGAAATTGGGCTGGAAGAGTATAAGACTCATGCCTATCTGATGAGGATAATTGATGTGTTGACTTCTGGTTTGGATTTCGTTGAGATTCGGACTTGGCGTACGGGAATTTTGGTATTTGTCAAAGGCAGTACACCTGCTAAGACGATTGGCTGGCGGACAGATATTGACGGTTTGCCGATTGTTGAGGAGACAGGGTTTGCCTTTGCTAGTCAACATGAGGGACGTATGCATGCCTGTGGGCATGATATGCACATGACAATCGCTCTGGGTTTGTTGGAGCAACTAACTACTGAGCAGCCTAAGAATAATCTACTTTTTCTTTTCCAGCCAGCTGAGGAAAATGAAGCTGGGGGTATGCTGATGTATGAAGATGGGGCCTTTGGCGATTGGCTGCCAGATGAATTTTATGGGCTTCATGTGCGGCCTGATCTCAAGGTAGGAGATATTGCTACGAATACCAGTACACTTTTTGCAGGGACTTGTGAAGTTAAATTAACCTTTAAGGGCAAGGGAGGTCATGCTGCATTTCCACATAATGCTAATGACGCTTTGGTAGCAGCTAGCTATTTTATCACTCAGGTTCAGACCATTGTGAGTCGCAATGTAGATCCGATTGAAGGAGCTGTCGTCACCTTTGGTGAATTTCATGCTGGAACAACGAATAATGTGATTGCTGAAACTGCCTTTCTGCACGGAACCATTCGAACATTGACGCAGGAGATGAATTTGCTCACTCAAAAACGCCTGCGGGAAATCGCTGAAGGAGTAGCTCAGTCTTTTGGTGTAGAACTTGATTTGGAGCTGAAACAAGGTGGTTATCTTCCTGTGGAAAATCATCCAGAATTAGCTGCTCAATGCATGAATTTTTTCCAAAAAGAGAACGGTGTGCACATGATTGATATTTTACCTGCAATGACCGGTGAGGACTTTGGCTATCTGCTCAGTAAAGTCAAGGGTGTGATGTTCTGGCTGGGAATTGATAGTCCTTACGCACTTCATCATCCTAAAATGGTGCCAGATGAAGCAGCCTTGCCTTTTGCCATTGAAAAATTTGGGAAGTTTTTAAGTGCAAAAGTTAATGAATAATGGGCTGAGATTGTTGATAATGTTTCTGATTGAGGAGAAGATAAATGAAGGCAGATTTGCGCAAAACTATAGTCAGGAAAATGAAAGAGCAGGAATTGATAGTAAAACAGCAGAGAGATGCTTTGCTCACTCAGTACTTGCTGGAACCTTCTGCTTATCAACAAGCTAGAACAGTTGCTACTTATTTATCTTTGCCACACGAGTTTGACACAAGGCTTTTCATCAGGCAGGCTCAAGCAGATGGCAAGCGGGTTTTGGTCCCTAAGACTTATCCCCAAGGGCGCATGACTTTTGTGGATTATAATCCAAATGACTTGGAATTGACTGCTTTTGGTATCTGGGAACCAAGAAGTGAACGAGCGGTGGAAAAATCTCATATTGATTTGATTCATGTTCCAGGTATTGCTTTTAACAAAAAAGGCTATCGTATTGGCTATGGAGGCGGCTATTATGACCGCTATTTGGCTGATTTTAAAGGGATGACAGTCAGTACAATTTATCCTTACCAGTTAGTTGATTTTCAACCAGATGATTGTGATATTCCCGTTCAGGAGGTATTGATTTGTGAAAAAAATTTATGATAAACGTTATCCAGTAACGAGCTTATTATTGCTTATCACGACAGGAGTTTTCCTAGCAATGTTTCTGTTGCGTGGTTTTGCTTATGCTAGCACCCAAACGATTTACGAATTTGGAGCGATGAATGGTCGAACGATTCAATATTTCCCAAGCCAGATTTGGCGCTTAGTATCGGCGATTTTTGTTCATATCGGCTTGGAGCATTTTGTGATGAATATGATTACGCTGTATTTTATCGGGCGGCAAGCCGAGGACATTTTTGGCTCGTGGAATTTTCTGTTTCTTTACTTGATGTCTGGCATTTTAGGAAATGTATTTGTCTTCTTTTTCACTCCAAATGTTGTGGCGGCAGGTGCCTCTACATCTTTGTTTGGGATTTTTGGCGCTATTATTACTTTGCGCTATGCAGTTCGCAATCCCTATATTCAGCAACTCGGTCAGTCATACCTAGTTCTTCTAGTTATGAACTTGGTGTTGAGCTTGACACCGGGAATTAGTTTGGCAGGCCACTTAGGTGGTGCAGTCGGGGGCGCTTTGTGTGCGGTTATTTTTCCAGTTCGAGGGGAAAGAAGAGCTTATCAAGTGGGGCAACGGTTATTGGCGTTGATTGCTTATGTTGTTTTAGCTTTGGGAATGATTTGGTTAGCTTTTAATCGAAGCATATAAAAAGAGGTTAGATAGACTACTGTATCTCGCAGCAATCTGTTTTCACCTCTTTTTGCTTTATATTTGTTGACCAACTAAAATCTTTGCAGCAATCGTGATGTCAGTTAATGGTGACCAATCTATTTTTTCAATGTCAATATTAAAAAGAAGCGGTGTCATGTGAAGAAGTGCCGCTTTCTCATTTTCTCTCAAGCTGAAAGTGGTTGCAACGTCATAAGAATTCGTAATGGTAAAGGCTTCTTCAAAATGCTCAATGATTTTGTGATTGGAATAATTTGTGTTTGTTAATTGCTCGGCAACGATACTACGAATTTCTTGCAAGTGTTGGCTGCTAGGAATAACCTTAATGAGCAAGCCGTTTTTCCTCAAGACGCGCTGAAATTCTTGGTAATTGGCAGGAGAGAAGATGTCTAAAATCATATCCATGCTGGTATCTTGAATAGGGATGTGCGCCAGATCTCCAACAAACCAATTTACCGTCAGGCTGTGGTCACTTTTGGCTGCTAGTTGAATAGACTCTTTTGACAAATCGAATGCATAGATATGTTTATCTGGTAATTGTGCTTGCAAATTTCGAGCATAATAGCCTTCTCCGCAACCAATGTCCAGCAGATTACCATGTTGTGGTAAAGATGATAAAATTTCTAGTAATTTCTTCAAAATTGGCTGGTAAAATCCTGCTTCGAGAATCAATTGTCGATTTTGAAAATTGGATTTATCGTAGTCTTTTGATTGCTTTACTTGTGGAGCCAAGTTGACATAGCCAAACTTTGCCAAGTCGAAGGAATGCTTATTTTTGCATTTGAGACTATTTTCTGATAAAAACAAGGCTTGCTGACAAAAAGGGCAAGAAAAAAGCTTAGCCGTTTCAAAGCGTTTAAGTTTGGGTTTCATGCGTTTTCTCTTTCATCAATTGCTGTGTCTAGTGTAACACGTGAGAAATGCTTTGACAAGTAGATAAAGAAAGGAAATTTTAAAATGAACCACACTTTTAAAGCGGTTGGAGCTAAAACAAGCACTATGACAATATGCTTTTTGCTAAGTGAGAATGAAAAGAAGCTGGAACGAAAAGTCTCCAGCTTCAAAGTATATAGCGCAATAAACCAACGATGTAGTAGTTGATTGCTCTCTTTCCTATTTTAGTAAGTCAAAACAAAATATTTTTTCTTACCACGACGAATAACAGTTAGTTCATTTTCTAATTTGTCAGCGTCCGTTAATCTGTAGTCAAGGTCTTGAATGCGTTCACCATTGATATAAATAGCGCCGTTTTGAATATCTTCACGCGCTTGGCGTTTAGAATTGACAACGCTAGCCGTTACCAAAAGTTCTACGATATTGAGATTGTCATCTGCTTTCACTTGATAATTTGGGACGCCGCGAAGCCCTTGTTTCAGCTCTTTGACAGAAAGATTTTTGATATTTCCGGCAAAAAGCTGCTCGGTGATATTGAGTGCTTCTTTGTAGGCTTTTTCGCCATGCACGAGTGTAACGACTTCTCGCGCCAAGATTTTTTGTGCCAAACGTTCATGTGGAGCTGCTTCAAATTGCTTCCCTATTTCTTCGATTTCATCAAGCGGAAGAAGGGTGAAAATTTTAAGGAAACGAACGGCATCAGCGTCCATGACATTCATCCAGAATTGGTACATTTCGTAAGGACTGGTCTTATCAGCATTGAGCCATACAGCGTTGCCTTCTGACTTACCAAATTTCTTACCGGTTGCGTCTGTGATAAGGGGCACTGTAATAACGTGAGCTGTTTTGTCTGCCTTCCGACGAAGCAATTCAGTACCAGCAGTCATATTGCCCCATTGGTCAGAACCACCGATTTGTAAAGTGACACCGTATTGGCGATTTAGCTCAAAAAAATCATAGCCTTGCATGATTTGGTAAGCGAATTCTGTATAAGAAATCCCTGTTTCAATTCGTTTTTTTACGGATTCTTTACTCATCATGTAGTTGACAGTGAAATATTTTCCGACATCGCGCAGAAAGTCAATAAAGCTAATATCAGAGAACCAGTCGTAGTTGTTGACCATTTCAGCCTTGTTATCACCATTTTCAAAATCAAGAAAACGAGATACTTGCGCTTGAATGCTTCGTACCCAGCCCTCAACTGTGTCTTTTGTTTGTAAACTCCGCTCTGTATCTTTAAATGATGGATCGCCAATTAAGCCAGTTGCACCGCCGACGAGAGCGTAGGGTTTGTGACCTGCCAACTGTAAATGTTTCATGACAAGGATTGGTACAAGATGACCGAGGTGCAGGCTGTCAGCTGTTGGATCATAGCCAGAATAAAAGCTCACATTTCCTTCCGCTAGGGCTTTGCGCAACGCTTCTTCGTCAGTTGTTTGAAAAACCAAACCACGTTCTTTTAGCTCATCAAAAATGTGCATATCTGTCTCTCCTTTATAAAATTTCTAGTTATTGTAACATTGTATCACAAACAGCCATTAGAATGTAGTAAAATTGCAAAAATAATTTAAAAAAACGGTGATTTCAGCCGAGGATTGCCTTTCCTATTGTCAGAAGTTTCATAAATTTGCTATAATAGGCAGAGAAAGTTCAAGGAGAAAGAATGAGTAAACAAGTTTTTGAAAAGATCAAACGATTGTTTGAGAATTTTTTTCAAACAGATCGTCCTAGCAAAAATGAAAAAGAAAGCTGGACACTTTGGAGTGTTGGCGGGACTGTCCTTCGTACTCTAAAGTTATTGTCAAATGTCTTTTTTGTGTTTGTTTTTTTAGGTTGCTTGTTTGGTGGAGGCATTGCATTAGGCTATGGTGCACGAATCTTTGACAAGGTTGAAACTCCTAAAAAAGAAGAGCTCATCAAAAAAATTCAAGATATTTCAACCATTTCTGAATTAAAATATGCTGACGGCAGCTCCATTTCAGCCATTGATAGTGATTTGTTGCGAGTGCCAATTAAGAGTAAAGATATTTCTGACAATGTGAAAAAAGCAGTCATTGCGACAGAAGATGAGAATTTTCGGAAGCACAATGGGGTTGTCACAAAAGCTTTTTTGCGGGCGACGTTAGGCTCTGTTGCAGGGATTGGTTCCTCAAGTGGAGGTTCTACCTTAACTCAACAGTTAATCAAGCAACAAGTTGTTGGCGATGCTCCAACCTTTAGTCGTAAAGCATCAGAAATCATTGATGCGCTGGCTTTAGAACGCTACATGAGCAAAGACGATATTTTAACGACTTATTTGAATGTGGCACCGTTTGGGAGAAATAACAAAGGGCAAAATATTGCTGGTGTGGAAGAAGCTGCACAAGGAATTTTTGGAGTTCCTGCCAGCAAATTGACAATTCCTCAAGCAGCTTTTATTGCCGGTTTACCACAAAGTCCGATTGTTTACTCTCCTTATGCAGCTGACGGCAGCCTGAAAAGTGCTAAAGATATGACTTTTGGTCTCAATCGTGCGAAAAATGTTATTTACAATATGTACCGGACAGGTGCGATTAGGAAAGACGAGTACCAATTGTATAAAGATTATGATTTAAAACGAGACTTTTTACCAAGTGATACGACTTCGACAAGAACACATGATTATCTATATTACGTTGCTATGAAGGAAGCTCAAAAAGCAATGTATGATTATTTAATCAAACGTGACAATGTTTCACAGCAAGAGTTGAAAAATGATGCAACGGTGAAAGCCTACAGAGAACTAGCTGCGAAAGAGTTGAGTGAAGGCGGCTACACTGTCACCACAACTATTAATAAGAATGTGCATAATGCAATGCAAAATGCAGTAGCTAATTTTGGTAGTGTCTTAGATGATGGAACAGGTGCAGTCGAAGCTGGAAATGTCCTCATGGATAATCGCACAGGAGCTATTTTGGGGTTTGTGGGAGGACGTGATTATGCTTCTAACCAGAACAACCATGCATTTGATACAGAGCGCTCACCAGGCTCAACCATTAAGCCGATTTTAGCCTATGGTATTGCCATAGACCAAGGGCTTATGGGAAGTGCCAGCATGCTGTCTAATTACCCTGCAAATTTCTCTAGCGGTGAGCCAATTATGCACGTAGATAGCCGTGGTACAGCCATGATGGACTTGCAGGAAGCTTTGAATACTTCTTGGAACATTCCAGCTTATTGGACCTATAAATTGCTTCGTGACAAAGGAGTTAATGTCCAAGGGTACATGGAGAAAATGGGCTATCAAATTGAAAATTATGATATTGAAAGTCTGCCAATGGGAGGTGGTGTTGAAGTATCTGTTGCCCAGCACACCAATGGTTTCCAAACTTTAGCCAATAATGGGGCATACCAAGAGCGCTATATGATTGAAAAGATTACGACAAAAAACGGGAAAGTTGTCTATGAACACAAAGCAAAACCTGTTCAGGTTTATTCTAAGGCAACAGCGACGATTATGCAAAGTCTTATGCGTGGGGTATTGAGTTCGGGTGCTACGACGACCTTCAAATCTCGTTTAACGCAGATCAATAGTGGTTTAGCTAGTGCTGATTGGATTGGAAAAACGGGTACGACTAACAGCAATGGTGATATGTGGCTCATGGTATCCACCCCTAAATTAACATTGGGTGGTTGGATCGGTCATGACAACAATGCTTCAATGGCAGCTTTAACCGGTTACAATAACAATGCACAGTATATGGCTCAACTGGTAAATGCGATTTATCAAGCAGATCCAAGTCTCTGGGGAGTTGGTGATAAATTCAACTTAGATTCAAGCGTCATCAAGTCTAATGTTCTTAAAGCAACGGGTGAACGAGCCGGGACAGTTACGGTCAACGGTCGCAGTATGAACCTGACCGGACAGACGGTTACTAGTTACTGGGCGAAAAACGGTGCTCCGATGACCACCTATAAATTTGGAATCGGCGGAACAGATAGTGATTATCAAAAAGCTTGGGCAGCACTTTTAGGCGGACGTTAAAATAAAAACACTTTCATAAGGAAAGAAACTTGAAAAGCAGAGTAAAATAAGGTATAATGTTACTAATAATTTGTCGTCTGCTTTATTTGAAATATTGTCCATATAAAGCTTACAGCAGTTAAATCATACTTTCAGAGTCAGATTTAGCTGCTCTTTTTGTGCCTATTTTTGGGATTTTTATTGTTTGTCATTAAAACTTAAAGATTCTGAAATTACTCAAAAAGGATAAATGAAAATTGCTACTCTATCATGTAATAGAGAATGTAGAAAGAAGAAGGAGTAAAAAACTTGGCAGGACATGAAGTTCAATACGGAAAACACCGTACTCGTCGTAGTTTTTCAAGAATCAAGGAAGTTCTTGATTTACCAAATTTGATTGAAATCCAAACGGATTCGTTCAAAGATTTTCTTGACCATGGTTTGAAAGAAGTATTTGAAGATGTACTTCCTATCTCAAACTTTACAGATACAATGGAGCTAGAGTTTGTTGGTTATGAAATTAAAGAATCCAAATACACCTTAGAAGAAGCGCGTATCCATGATGCCAGCTATTCTGCACCTATTTTTGTGACTTTCCGTTTGATTAATAAAGAAACTGGTGAAATCAAGACCCAAGAAGTGTTCTTTGGCGATTTCCCAATCATGACAGAAATGGGAACTTTCATTATCAATGGTGGTGAGCGGATTATCGTATCTCAGCTCGTTCGTTCTCCGGGTGTTTACTTCAACGATAAAGTAGACAAAAATGGTAAAGTTGGTTATGGTTCAACTGTCATTCCTAACCGTGGAGCTTGGTTAGAGCTGGAAACAGACTCAAAAGATATTGCCTATACTCGGATTGACCGTACTCGTAAGATTCCGTTTACGACACTTGTTCGTGCGCTTGGTTTTTCTGGCGATGATGAAATCTTTGACATTTTCGGCGACAGCGATCTCGTTCGCAACACGATTGAAAAAGATATTCATAAAAATCCAATGGATTCACGTACGGATGAAGCGCTTAAAGAAATCTATGAACGTCTTCGTCCAGGTGAGCCTAAAACAGCTGATAGCTCACGTAGTCTATTGGTCGCTCGTTTCTTTGATCCACATCGTTACGACTTGGCGGCAGTTGGTCGTTATAAAATCAATAAAAAATTAAACATTAAAACACGTTTGTTAAATCAAACGATTGCAGAGCCTTTGGTAGATCCAGAAACAGGTGAAATCTTGGTTGAAGCTGGAACTGTTATGACACGTAGTGTCATTGATAGCATTGCAGAATACTTGGACGGTGATTTGAATAAAATTACTTATATTCCAAATGATGCAGCTGTGTTGACAGATCCAGTCGTTCTTCAAAAATTCAAAGTGGTGGCGCCAACTGATCCAGATCGTGTGGTAACTATTATTGGGAATGCTAACCCAGGTGATCGAGTTCATACGATTACGCCAGCAGATATTTTGGCTGAGATGAATTACTTCTTGAACCTCGCTGAAGGGCTGGGTCGTGTGGATGATATTGACCACTTGGGAAATCGTCGGATTCGTGCCGTTGGTGAATTGCTTGCTAACCAAGTGCGTCTTGGACTTTCTCGCATGGAGCGTAATGTTCGCGAGCGCATGAGTGTGCAAGATAATGAAGTGTTGACACCGCAACAAATCATTAACATCCGCCCAGTCACAGCAGCGATTAAAGAATTCTTTGGTTCATCTCAATTGTCTCAATTTATGGATCAACATAACCCACTGTCTGAATTGTCTCACAAACGTCGTTTGTCAGCTTTAGGACCTGGTGGTTTAACACGTGACCGTGCTGGTTATGAAGTGCGAGACGTGCACTACACCCACTATGGTCGTATGTGTCCGATTGAAACACCTGAAGGACCAAATATTGGTTTGATCAATAACTTGTCTTCTTATGGGCATCTAAATAAATATGGATTTATCCAAACACCTTACCGTAAGGTAGACCGTAAAGCTGGCATAGTAACCAATGAAATCGTTTGGCTAACAGCGGATGAAGAAGATGAATACATCGTTGCACAAGCAAATTCTAAATTAACAGAAGATGGTCGCTTTGCAGAGGCGATTGTTATGGGACGCCACCAAGGGAATAACCAAGAATTTCCTTCAGATCAAGTAGATTTCATGGATGTATCACCTAAGCAGGTAGTTGCGGTGGCGACAGCATGTATTCCTTTCCTTGAAAACGACGACTCAAACCGTGCTCTCATGGGTGCCAACATGCAACGTCAGGCGGTACCGTTGATTGATCCGCATGCACCATACGTTGGTACGGGAATGGAATACCAAGCAGCTCATGATTCTGGTGCTGCGATTATTGCACAGCACGATGGTAAAGTTGTCTATTCTGATGCTGCTAAAGTTGAAGTTCGCCGTGAAGACGGTTCCCTTGATGTTTATCATATTACGAAATTCCGCCGTTCAAACTCTGGTACTTCTTACAACCAACGTACACTGGTAAAAGTTGGCGATACAGTTGAAAAAGGTGACTTTATCGCAGATGGACCTTCTATGGAAAAAGGTGAAATGGCGCTTGGACAAAATCCAATCGTTGCTTATATGACATGGGAAGGTTACAACTTTGAAGATGCCGTTATCATGAGTGAACGTTTAGTGAAAGACGATGTTTACACGTCTGTTCACTTGGAAGAATTTGAATCAGAAACACGTGATACAAAGCTTGGACCTGAAGAAATTACGCGCGAAATTCCAAACGTCGGTGAAGATGCTTTGAGAGACCTTGACGAAATGGGTATTATCCGCATTGGTGCTGAGGTGAAAGAAGGTGACATTCTTGTCGGTAAAGTGACACCAAAAGGTGAAAAAGACTTGTCCGCAGAAGAACGTCTACTTCATGCAATTTTCGGTGATAAGTCTCGTGAAGTACGTGATACCTCCCTTCGAGTACCACACGGTGGTGCAGGTGTTGTCCGTGATGTGAAAATCTTTACTCGTGCGAACGGTGATGAATTGCAATCCGGTGTCAACATGTTGGTACGTGTTTACATCGCCCAAAAACGAAAAATCCGTGTTGGGGACAAGATGGCAGGACGTCATGGGAACAAAGGGGTTGTTTCCCGTATCGTTCCAGTAGAGGATATGCCTTATCTTCCAGATGGAACGCCGGTTGATATCATGTTGAATCCACTTGGGGTACCATCCCGTATGAATATCGGACAAGTTATGGAACTTCACCTTGGTATGGCTGCTCGCAACCTTGGTATCCATATTGCAACGCCGGTCTTTGATGGAGCTAGCGCAGACGATCTCTGGGATACCGTTCGTGAAGCAGGCATGGATAGCGATGCTAAGACAATCCTTTATGACGGACGTACTGGTGAGCCCTTTGATAATCGTGTATCCGTTGGTGTCATGTATATGATTAAGCTTCACCACATGGTAGATGATAAGCTTCATGCTCGTTCAGTTGGTCCTTATTCAACCGTTACACAACAACCTCTTGGTGGTAAAGCACAGTTTGGTGGACAACGTTTTGGAGAAATGGAAGTTTGGGCTCTTGAAGCCTACGGTGCTTCTAACGTCCTTCAAGAAATCTTGACCTACAAGTCTGATGATATCAATGGTCGTTTGAGAGCTTATGAAGCCATTACCAAAGGTAAGCCAATTCCAAAACCAGGTGTTCCAGAATCCTTCCGTGTCCTTGTAAAAGAATTGCAATCACTTGGTCTTGACATGCGTGTCCTTGATGAAGACGACAATGAAGTCGAACTTCGTGACTTGGACGAAGGCATGGATGATGATGTGATTCATGTAGACGATCTTGAAAAAGCACGTGAAAAAGCAGCACGAGAAGCAAAAGCCGCTTTTGATGCTGAAGGGAAAGAATAAGAACTGATTCAATAGATAATGATAATAAAGAAAGGTAAGAAATAGTGGTTGATGTAAATCGTTTTCAAAGTATGCAAATCACCCTAGCTTCTCCTAGCAAAGTCCGCTCTTGGTCTTATGGAGAAGTGAAGAAACCTGAAACAATTAACTACCGCACACTAAAACCAGAACGCGAAGGACTTTTTGATGAAGTCATCTTTGGTCCTACGAAAGACTGGGAATGTGCATGTGGAAAATATAAACGGATTCGTTATAAAGGAATCATTTGTGATCGTTGTGGTGTTGAAGTCACTCGTACAAAAGTTCGTCGTGAACGCATGGGACATATTGAGTTAAAGGCACCTGTCTCTCATATTTGGTATTTTAAAGGAATCCCAAGCCGTATGGGTCTGACCTTGGACATGAGCCCTCGTGCCCTTGAGGAAGTCATCTATTTTGCAGCTTATGTGGTGATTGATCCAAAAGATACGCCACTTGAGCACAAATCCATTATGACGGAGCGGGAATATCGTGAACGCTTACGGGAATATGGTCAAGGCTCCTTTGTTGCAAAAATGGGTGCTGAAGCAATTCAAGATCTCTTGAAACAAGTAGATTTGGAAAAAGAAATTGCAGAGCTCAAAGATGAATTAAAAACGGCAACTGGACAAAAACGTGTCAAGGCCATTCGCCGTTTGGATGTTTTAGATGCCTTCCAAAAATCTGGTAACAAGCCAGAATGGATGGTCTTAAACATCTTGCCAGTTATTCCGCCAGACTTACGTCCAATGCTTCAGTTGGATGGTGGACGCTTTGCCTCTTCTGACCTAAATGACCTTTACCGTCGTGTTATTAATCGGAATAATCGTTTGGCACGTCTTTTGGAACTAAATGCTCCTGGAATCATCGTGCAAAATGAAAAGCGGATGTTGCAAGAAGCGGTTGATGCTCTGATTGACAATGGTCGTCGTGGTCGTCCTATTACTGGACCAGGTAGCCGCCCGCTCAAATCATTGAGTCACATGCTCAAAGGGAAACAAGGTCGTTTCCGTCAAAACTTGCTGGGTAAACGGGTTGATTTCTCAGGACGTTCGGTTATTGCAGTTGGTCCGACACTCAAGATGTACCAATGTGGTGTGCCACGTGAAATGGCTATTGAGCTTTTCAAGCCATTTGTCATGCGTGAAATTGTCGCGCGTGATATTGTGCAAAATGTCAAAGCTGCTAAGCGCTTGGTAGAACGGAATGATGAACGCATCTGGGATATTTTAGAAGATGTGATTAAAGAACACCCAGTGCTCCTTAACCGCGCACCGACGCTTCACAGATTAGGAATTCAAGCGTTTGAGCCAGTTTTGATTGACGGAAAAGCTCTTCGTTTGCACCCACTTGTGTGTGAGGCTTATAATGCCGACTTTGACGGAGACCAAATGGCGATCCACGTGCCCTTGTCAGAAGAAGCCCAAGCAGAAGCACGGATTCTCATGCTGGCAGCTGAGCACATCCTCAATCCAAAAGACGGGAAGCCAGTAGTAACCCCTTCACAGGATATGGTCTTGGGGAACTACTATCTGACTATGGAAGAAGCTGGTCGTGAAGGAGAAGGAATGGTCTTTAAAGACCGTGATGAAGCTGTAATGGCTCTCCGTAATGGTTATGTTCACTTACATACGCGTGTTGGGATTGCGACGGATAGTTTAAACAAACCATGGACAGAAAATCAAAAACACAAGATCCTCTTGACAACAGTGGGTAAGATTCTTTTCAATGATATCATGCCAGATGAATTACCATATTTGCAAGAGCCAAATGCCTCAAACATGGCAGAAGGTGTGCCAGCTAAGTATTTCTTAGAACCTGGTCAAGATGTCAAAGCAGCTATCAGTAAGCTGGAATTAAATGTGCCATTCAAGAAGAAAAATCTTGGAAATATCATCGCTGAAATCTTCAAACGCTTCCGTACAACTGAAACATCTGCTTTCCTTGACCGTCTGAAAGATCTCGGCTATCACCATTCAACGTTAGCAGGCTTGACAGTAGGGATTGCTGATATTCCGGTCGTTGAAGATAAGGCAGAAATTATCGAAGAGTCCCACAAACGTGTAGAACAAATTACCAAACAATTCCGTCGTGGTATGATTACAGACGATGAACGCTACAATGCAGTTACTGCTGAATGGCGTGCAGCTCGTGAAAAATTGGAAAAACGTTTGGTTGCCAACCAAGATCCTAAGAATCCAATCGTTATGATGATGGATTCTGGAGCCCGTGGTAACATTTCTAACTTCTCACAACTTGCTGGTATGCGTGGTTTGATGGCTGCTCCTAATGGTCGCATCATGGAATTGCCTATTCTATCTAACTTCCGTGAAGGTTTGTCTGTTTTGGAAATGTTCTTCTCTACTCACGGTGCTCGTAAAGGGATGACTGATACAGCCCTTAAGACGGCTGACTCAGGTTATCTGACTCGCCGTTTGGTTGATGTGGCGCAAGATGTGATTATCCGTGAAGACGACTGTGGAACCGATCGTGGTCTTGTTATCCGCTCAATTACTGATGGTAAGGAAATGATTGAGCCATTAGAAGAACGCTTGATTGGTCGTTATACGAAGAAATCGGTTAAACATCCTGAAACAGGCGAAATCATCGTTGGTCCAGATGTATTGATTACAGAAGATATGGCGCATGAGATTGTTAGCGCTGGTGTCGAAGAAGTCACTATTCGCTCTGTCTTTACATGTAATACACGTCATGGGGTTTGTCGTCGCTGTTACGGTATCAACTTGGCAACGGGCGATGCGGTTGAAGTCGGTGAGGCAGTCGGAACGATTGCCGCCCAATCTATCGGTGAACCTGGTACACAGCTTACAATGCGCACTTTCCACACGGGTGGTGTTGCGTCTAATACCGATATCACACAAGGTCTTCCTCGTGTCCAAGAAATCTTTGAAGCCCGCAATCCGAAAGGGGAAGCAGTTATTACTGAAGTCAAAGGTGAGGTGACTGCGATTGAAGAAGATGCTTCTACTCGAACTAAGAAAGTTTTTGTTAAAGGGGCAACTGGTGAAGGGGAATATGTAGTACCATTTACAGCTCGTATGAAAGTAGCAGTAGGGGATAAAATCTCTCGTGGTGCTGCTCTGACAGAAGGGTCTATCCAGCCTAAGCACTTGCTGGCTGTTCGTGATGTCTTGTCTGTTGAAACTTACCTGCTAGCTGAAGTACAAAAAGTTTACCGCAGCCAAGGGGTAGAAATCGGTGACAAGCATATCGAGGTAATGGTTCGCCAGATGATTCGCAAAGTGCGTGTCATGGATCCAGGAGATACCGACCTTCTTATGGGTACACTCATGGATATCACAGACTTTACCGATGCTAACCGTGATGTGGTCATCTCTGGAGGAGTTCCGGCAACTGCTCGTCCAGTCCTCATGGGAATTACTAAAGCATCTCTTGAAACAAATAGTTTCTTGTCAGCTGCTTCTTTCCAAGAGACCACTCGTGTCCTCACAGACGCGGCTATCCGTGGTAAGAAAGACCACTTGCTTGGTCTCAAGGAAAATGTTATCATTGGTAAAATCATCCCAGCTGGTACAGGTATGGCTCGTTACCGCAACCTTGAACCGCAAGCTGTCAATGAAGTCGAAATTATCGAAGATACAACTGTAACAGAACCTGTGGAAGAAACCACTACAGTAGAATAATAAAGAGTCGAGCCTTCTCGGCTCTTTTTATGTTCAAAATTATTTTGTGAAAATTTTCCTTATATCAAGAAAACTTTTAGAAAATATGATATAATAGTTTCGTATAAAATAGAAAAAGGAGTTTTTGTAACATGGCAAAACTTACTGTTAAAGACGTTGAATTGAAAGGAAAAAAAGTCCTTGTTCGCGTTGATTTCAATGTGCCGCTTAAAGACGGAGTTATCACAAATGACAACCGTATCTCAGCTGCTCTTCCAACAATCAAGTATATCCTTGAACATGGTGGACGTGCTATTCTTTTCTCTCATCTTGGACGTGTGAAAGAAGAAGCTGATAAAGAAGGAAAATCTCTTGCACCAGTTGCGGCTGATTTAGCTAAAAAATTAGGCCAAGATGTTGCTTTCCTTCCAGGAGTAACTCGTGGAGCAGAGCTTGAAGCAGCGATCAATGCCCTTAAAGACGGTGAAGTCCTTCTTGTTGAAAACACTCGTTTTGAAGATGTTGACGGGAAGAAAGAATCTAAAAACGATCCAGAACTTGGTAAATATTGGGCAAGCCTTGGAGACGGTATCTTTGTAAATGATGCATTTGGTACAGCTCACCGTGCTCACGCTTCAAATGTTGGTATTTCTGCTAATGTGGACAAAGCAGTTGCAGGTTTCCTTCTTGAAAACGAAATTGCTTATATCAAAGAAGCTGTTGAAAATCCAGTTCGTCCATTCGTAGCAATCCTAGGTGGTTCTAAAGTATCAGATAAGATTGGTGTTATCGAAAATCTTCTTGAAAAAGCTGATAAAGTCCTTATCGGTGGTGGTATGACTTATACTTTCTACAAAGCACAAGGTATCGAAATCGGTAACTCACTTGTAGAAGAAGATAAGTTGGAGGTTGCGAAAGCTCTGCTTGAAAAAGCAAACGGTAAATTGATCTTGCCAGTTGACTCAAAAGAAGCAAACGCATTTGCTGACTACACTGAAGTAAAAGACACTGAAGGTGAAGCAGTAGACCCTGGTTTCCTTGGACTTGATATCGGTCCTAAATCAATCGCTAAATTTGACCAAGAATTGACTGGTGCGAAAACAGTTGTTTGGAATGGTCCAATGGGTGTCTTTGAAAATCCTGACTTCCAAGCTGGTACAATCGGCGTTATGGATGCTATCGTGAAACAACCAGGCGTGAAATCTATCATCGGTGGTGGTGACTCAGCAGCAGCAGCCATCAATCTTGGCCGTGCAGACAAGTTTTCATGGATTTCTACAGGTGGAGGCGCAAGTATGGAGCTTCTTGAAGGTAAAGTATTGCCAGGATTGGCTGCTCTTACAGAAAAATAATTTTAACAGAAGGCGGTTTTTCCGCCTTTTTTATATTTTTGTAAATTAACTAGCTCGTTTCTGTATTTCAATTTGTTGTATTCACGGTTTTCATGAAGTAAAAGAATTGAAAAAATATGCTACATACTTGTAAATGTTTTGAAAAGCTGCTAAAATACAATAAGTGTCAAATTCAAAGTAATTTGAATAATCTAATAATTTGAAACAAGGAAGAAAGATGCAAAAAAGAGAAGTATTTGGTTTTCGTAAAAGTAAAATTAGCAAAACGCTTTGTGGCGCTGTTCTAGGGACCGTAGCAGCGGTTTCTATGGCAGGACAACATGTTTTTGCTGATGAAACGACAACAACGACAAGTAAAGTAGATACCACAGCTGTGGTTGGAACCCAAACAGGCAATCCAGCCACTAATTTGCCAGATGCTCAAGGAAATGCGAGCAATGAAGCAGAACAGAGTCAAAAACAAGCTGGAGAGTCAAATGGCTCCATGCCAGTAGAAGTGCCTAAAACTGATGTTAATCAAGCAATAAATAATGCTCAAGCTGCTGGTGTTAATGTTGTCCAAGATGAAACTGTTGATAAAGGGACGGTAAAAACAGCTCAAGAGGCGGATCAAAAAGAAACTGAAATTAAAGAAGACTATGCCAAACAAGCTGAAGACATCAAGAAAACGACAGATCAATATAAGTCGGATGTAGCCGCTCATGAAGCAGAAGTTTCTAAGATCAACGCTGAAAATCAAGCAACTAAAGAACAATATGAGAAGGATATGGCTGCTCACAAAGCAGAGGTTGAACGGATTAATGCCGCCAACGCAGTAGCAAAAGCGGATTATGAAGCTAAGTTAGCCCAATATCAAAAAGATTTAGCAGTTGTACAAAAGACGAATTCCGATAATCAAGCAGCTTATCAAAAAGCTCTTGCAGCTTATCAAGCTGAATTAAAACGCGTTCAGGAAGCTAATGCAGCAGCAAAAGCTGAATATGACGCTGCCGTAGCTGCTAACAATGCTAAAAATAAAGAAATTGCGACTACTAATGAGGAAATCAGAAAGCGTAATGCAACGGCCAAAGATGAATATGAGACTAAGTTAGCCCAATATCAAGCAGATAGTGAACAATATAAGAAAGATTTCGCAGCCTATACTGCAGCACTCGCAGAAGCGGAGAGCAAAAAGAAGCAAGATGGTTATCTTTCAGAACCAAGATCACAATCGTTGAACTTTAAATCAGAAC
>ERZ773021.250-NODE-250-length-32336-cov-184.65_pt1 | contig 32336 bp, 43 predicted proteins | sample MGYA00511668_ERZ773021 | MGnify/ENA primary metagenome ERZ773021 (study PRJEB29015, sample SAMEA2737961) | human oral metagenome | biome: human oral; feature: human-associated habitat; material: dental | place: China | collected 2032 ... | reverse complement strand
CGGGTGACCGGAGACGCATGGGTGACTGGAGACGCACGGGTGTACGGCAACGCACGGGTGTACGGAGACGCACGGGTGTACGGCAACGCACAGGTGTACGGCAACGCATGGGTGACTGGAGACGCACGGGTGTACGGCAACGCACGGGTGTACGGCAACGCACAGGTGTACGGCAACGCATGGGTGACTGGAGACGCACAGGTGTACGGCAACGCACGGGTGACCGGAGACGCATGGGTGACTGGAGACGCACGGGTGTACGGCAACGCACAGGTGTACGGAGACGCACGGGTGTACGGCAACGCACAGGTGTACGGCAACGCACGGGTGACCGGAGACGCACGGGTGTACGGCAACGCACGGGTGACCAGCCAGGTGGATATGATTACTGTATTAGATATTGGCAGTGAGCGTGGATGTTTGACAATCTACAGGGACTCAGAGATAGGAGTTAGGGTAACTAGGGGTTGTTTCACTGGTTCTATTGAAGAATTTCTTGAAGCTGTCGAGTCTACTCATGGCGATAATATGCATGGTAAGGTTTATAAATCTTTAATCGAAACCGCTAAAATCCAATTTGGACTAGACTAAACAACCAGTTGTAACCTCCAGGTATAATATGCATGGAGGTTACATTATGACTAGTAAAAAAGAATGGTACCAGGGCATGAAATGTACGGCGGTTAGCCGTAGGACAGGGAACCCTTGCCGAAGCTACGCTGTGAAAGGTACTACTGTGTGCCGTAAGCATGGCGGCTCTGCACCGCAAATCAAAAAAGCTGCAAAGCTGAATTATGCGCGATATGTGGTAAAAGAAAAGGTTCGCCGTGAAGTGGGTGCGCTGGCGGTTGATGTGCCTATCGAGTCACGTGTAACAGACCCGCTCATAGAGCTACAGAGGCTTACTACTGAAGCAATCCATTTCAAGGATGTTCTCGGACGTATGGTGAATGAGCTAAATCATAATATTGAGCACTTCACAGAAGAGGGCTCGCTACAAATCCGTGCCGCCGTGCAGCTGTATGGCGAGGCGATGGATCGCACAGCTAAGTTCCTTGATATGGCTATGAAACACGATATTGCAGGTAAGATAGTGCAGATTGAGGCAGCTAAGGTTTCTGCTATTTCGGCGGCTATTTCGCGCGCTCTGGCTTCTGCTGGGCTGACTAGCGAGCAGGAAAATACTGTGCGTAATACGCTAGCTATTGAGCTACATGCTCTAGAGTCTCAGGGGGAGTAAAATATTTTTCGCAGAACTCGCGCGCGCGGTAGCCCCACGCACAGTATCATGGGCTACACCTGGTGAATTGGCGGCTGATCTAGACCCTAAAAATGTGCAGACACCAGCGCTTGATGTTATTGACGCGGCGCTTGTGCGCGCCTACAACACTCCTGATGCAAGGTTGATTATTTCTATGCCACCACAGGAAGGTAAATCCCAGCGCGCCACACGCCGCTTCACAGAGTGGGTGTTATCTAAAGACCCCGATAAGCGTGTGATTATCGCCTCATACCAGGCTGCTATCGCGTCCGACTGGGGGCGCACGATCAGGAATGACATACGCGAGCACGGCGACAAAATGCAGATAGAGCTTGCAGCTGATTCGTCAGCGGCTCACTATTGGCATATACGCGGACATGCTGGCTCTCTTTTCTGTACCGGCGTGGGCGGGTCTATGACTGGTAAGCCTGCTGATGTACTGATTATCGATGACCCTGTGCGTGGTATGGAAGATGCCCGCTCGGAGGCGTATCAGCGCCGCGCCTGGTCGTGGTGGACTTCCACAGCGTCCACACGTCTAGCCCCAGGTGCGCCCGTAATTATGATCCTTACTCGCTGGCATGAGAATGACCTTGCAGGGCAGGTAATGGCTAATCAACCTGGTGAATGGGAGTATATACGTATTCCTGCCCAGGCAGACCACAACCCAGCGCGCGGTGAGACTGACATTCTAGGCCGTGAACCTGGTGAGTTCATGATTAGTGCACGCGGCAGGTCTCGCGAGAACTGGGAGAAACGTAAACGCGATGCTAACCCGCAGGCGTGGGCGGCACTGTATCAGGGCACACCAGCGCCCGATGAAGGCGGCATATTCCCTAAATCTGATGATCTGGCGCGCTACACAGCACCTATCTGGATAGAAAATCCAGACGGCTCACGCACATTCCCCGGCGTATCTAATAGCGGAATACTCGTGCAGTCCTGGGATTTGACGTTTAAGGACACTACAGGGTCTGATTATGCGGTAGGGCAAACCTGGTACGCAGAGGGCAACACCGCGTACCTGGTTGATATGGTGCGTGAGCGCATGAATTTCACCCGCACATGTGAGGCCATCGAGGCTATGGCCGCTAAATACCCGCAGGCAACAATCAAATATGTTGAGGACAAGGCGAATGGCCCCGCCGTAATCGACTCTCTACGATCTCGCGTCCCGGGGATTATCCCGGTAAATCCTGAGGGCGGCAAGGTTGTTAGGGCTAACGCAGTTACTGCGTACATTCACGCGAAAAATGTGCTATTCCCCACCCCGCAGCTTTTGCCGAATGTGGAAGAGCTCATAACAGAAATGCGGCAATTCCCGGCTGGTGCGCACGACGATACTGTGGACGCTATGACGCAGGCGCTAAATCAGATATACCATCACCCGATATACGGCGGGTATGATGATGTACAGGATTACACCGACAACGACTATGAGATAGGATACGCATACTGATGGGTATTTTTGATGCGCGCCGTGAGCGCCGCGAGCTACGAGAAGCGACACGTGACCTGCAAGAGTCAATCGCCGATCTAGAACAGGCATGGGCACAAAATACGGAGTGGCGGTCTATTGCGGCCGCCGCCGAAACAGAGTTCTCCCTGTCTGGAGTACAGAATATCGCCGAGACATGCCGCGTGCTCGCCGTTGCAGACCCGCTAGGTAAACGCGGCGTGAGTATCCGCACATCATATGTTTTCGGGTCTGGTATAGGCATCACCTGCGACGATGAGTCAGGCGTAAACGAGATTATCCAGGCTTTCCTTGATGATCCGGATAACCGCATCTCCCTAACCGGGCACAGTGCACACCAGGCAATCGGAACCCAGGAAGCGGCAGACGGAAATATTTTCTTTCTGATTTTCACTGATCCTGCTACCGGACGCGCTGTTGTGCGCACCGAGGGTATCGAGCATATCGAGAAAATTCTTCCAATGCAGGAAGACAGCGCCCGCCCCGCCCTATACCTGCGCTCCTACTACCAGTACGGACACACTGTCAAAACATGGCACCCCGCAATAGGATACGATTCAGCGAATAAATATGCAGAGCTAGATGGTATCCCCGTAGACTGGAATACACCCATCTACCACCATGCCGTAAATCGCATCCCCATGAGCCTGCTAGGCACACCCGACCTGTTTGCAGCCTCACCTTGGATCAGCGCCTACAAGAACTATCTGCAAGATTGGGCGCGGCTCATGCGCGCCATCAGTAAAATCAGCCACCGCATCACAGGCAAAACCTCCCGCGCCGTACAAGAAGCACGCCGCGCCATACAGCAAGCCGCCACAGCCACACAGCCCGGCGCAATAGGGCTAGTAGACGCAGAAATCACCACCATGCCAAACACGGGCGCGACCATCGACGCGGAATCAGGCAAACCCTTAGCTGCCATGATCGCCGCCGCCCTAGGCGTACCCGTCACAATGCTACTCGCAGACCCAGGACAAACCGGTGCCCGCGCAGTAGCCGAAACACTCGACCGCCCCCTACAACTCGAAATCGAAGCGCGCCGCCGCACCTGGGAAGAAACATACCGCGCAATCATCAACCACATCATCGACACACAAATCACGCTAGGTAACCTACCCGCAGAAGCACCCCGCACAATCACCTTCCACTGGGACGACATCACACCCGAACCCACCCAAGCACAACTAGACGCAATCACCACAGCAGACCAGCTCGGCATACTCCCACTAGACCAAACCGCACTACTCGCCATGCGTGCACTCGGAATCACAGACCCAGACGAAAAAATAAACCAACTCCGCGACGAAAACGGACAAATCCATCGCACCACCGAAACCACAGGCGACGCACTAATCCGCGCAGCATACGCAGGAGAAATCAAATGACCCCAGAAGAATACGCCCAAAACCTACAACAAGACCTCACCCAAATAGAAAACCAACACACCCAACCCCTCATCATCGCCGCACACCAAAACCACCAAAACCTAACCGCCACACTCGCATCCATCACCGCACTAGGCACACTCACACCACGCCACACACGACACAAACAACAGACCGCCGCCCTAACCACATACGCCACCACCCTAGCCACCATCCAACACCAAACCAACCAAGCCGCACAACAAGCAGCCAACCAAGCCACCACCACCACACACCACCACCTCCAAAACTACACAACACAAACACTCCCCCAACCCACACCACCACCCAAACCAGAAAAAATCAACATAACTAGCCTAAAAACCAAAATCACACAAATAGCCACCGCCATCACACTAGGCATAAACCTAGCCACACAACAAGCCACACGACGCACCACCCAAACACTCACCCAACAAATCCAAAACCAAGGCTGGCAATGGGTCGCACAACTCGACAAAAACACATGCCGGTCATGCATCATGCACCACGGCGAAAAACACATGAGCGGAGAACTACACTCACACCCAAACTGCCGCTGCGTAATGGCACCGCTTCTAAGTCAGTATCCTGACATTACCGCTCGTAACTCGGGTAGAGAGTGGTTCGACTCACTCGATTTCGATTCACAGGTAGAAGCTATAGCAGGTGTAGCTTCATCGTCTCAAGGTATGGAGGTTGTGCGAGGTCTGGCTGATGGGTCTATTGCGTGGTCTGATTTGTCGCGGCGTGCCCGCTGGTATGATGGGTCTATGTATTGGACTCAACGTAATTTGTCTGACATTTTGGCTAGGAGGAAGTAGTGTCTAGTGTGCATTTGATTGAGGCTGATGGTGAGCCGACTGGCTCCCTGGTGGCTGTGACTATCATTACACCGGGTAAGGGTAGTTCTGGCGAGTACCCGCCTGAGACTATCAAGAAGCTTGCAGAGTCGCCTATCTGGGATTCGCCTGTGCACATGTATATGAACCATGCGACAGGTAGTGAGCGTGCGTCTCGTCCTGAGGGTGATATTCGTGAGCTGGCTGGTGTTATTGATGGTCGCCCTGTTGTTGATGATTCGGGCGCACTGGTTGGTCGTGCGAAGATTTTTCCTGAGTACCGCGACTTTATTCGTGAGCGTGCCCCGTATATAGGCGTGTCTATTAACGCGTCTGGTATAATGGCGCCTGGGAAAGACCGGGTGATTAAAGAGATTACGCAGGTCGATTCTGTTGATTTTGTTACGAAGCCGGGGCGCGGCGGGAAGATTACTGCCGTCCTGGAATCTAGTAGAGAGGTGGACGGCATGGCGAACATTGTTGAAGCTGATGGCGTACCCGTGACTAAGCCGACGGCAGCACCCGTACAGGATGCACCTAAGGTTGAGTCACCCGAGGTAACCGAGCTGAAAAAGCAGGTTGAAGACCTGAAAGCAGAGCGCGACGAACTGAAAGCCAAAGTAGAAGAGCTTGAAGCAGAGGGCGCGAAGAAAGACGCTGAGGCTGTTGTTGCTGAGGCATTCCGCAACGTGGACGCGCCCACGACTCGCAAAATGCTTGTAGAGTCAGCAGCTGGCTTGAGCCGGGATGAATTCGAGACTCGTGTGCAGGAATCCCTCAAAGAGGTGCTGGCTGCAAAGTCTGCACAATCTCCCGTCTACGGTATGGGCGCTCACGTCCAGGAATCACAGTCTGCAACTGTGGACGATATTCTTTCGATCATGAAGGGGCTATAGAATAATGGCTACAAACGTATCCTACGGCAAAGGCGAACACATCGCCCTCATTGCCGATAAAAAGTACGAGTCCGGTAAACCCGTCCGTATCGGCGCTATCGCTGGTGTAGCAATGACTACCGCAGAACAAGGGCAGAAAGTAACTATCTGGCGTAACGGATCATACCGCCTGCCCGTGAAGGAAACCGTGCAGGCTGGCGCAATCGTCAAGCTCGGTACTGATGGCTTGCTCACCACTGGTGCAGGCAAGATTTGGGGTGTAGCACTACAGGCTTCCGCATCTGCTGGTGCGACTATTGAGGTTGCACCCGTAGGCGTAGCATTCGACTAAACCAAGAAGGAACCAAATAATGAGTGAATTTCTTAACTATGAGAAGCTACGCGACACCGGCGCAAACCAGCGCGTAGCAGAAGCCGCCACCATCCTCCGTGACGGTATCCGGGGCGGATACAGTGCGCAGGCGCGCTTGCAGGAAGCGCTTACTACTAGCGACTTCCCCGCACTGCTTGGGCGCGCTTTTGAGTACGAAGTACTTGATCTGTACCGTGGCTACGAAACACAGTGGCAGAAGGTGGCACAGACCACGCGCCTGTCGTCCTTTAATCCTACCCCGCTGGCTACCCTAGCAGGTGACATTGACTATATGCATGTCAATGAAGCGGAAGAGTACAAGGCTGCCGACCTGCTGCCTGGAACCGTGCAGATCAAGAATGACAAGTATGGTAGGGTGTTCCCCTTCACGTGGGAAGACGTTGTAAACAAAAACTGGGATAAGCTAACCCAGATTCCTAAGCGCCTAGCTGCTGGTGCAGCAAAGCTGGAAGATAAGGTAGTGTTCTCTACCTTGTTCGATGCGCAGGGCATTAATCAGGCATTCTTCTCTGGCGCGTCCGTGGCTGACACTAAGGCGCTATCGCTTGAGAACTTGAAGGCAGCATACGCTGCTGTGTCTGGTCGTGACGGTGTGCACGGCTCCGCCATCGACGTGGAGCGCATGGTACTGGTTGTACCTTCTGCTCTCGCTGTTCAGGCTCGCGAGATTCTGGGCGCTAAGGAAATCCGCACCAAATCGGGCAATAGCGAAACCGTTTCGGCTAACTTCCTGTCGAGCAACATTGATATTGCTGTTGTGCCTCAGCTCGCACAGCTGAACCCGAAGGTTACCACGAAGAACACTACTTGGTTCCTTCTGCCCGCTGCTGGTTCGGCAAACCCGGCTATCCAGCGCGCAACCCTTGTGGGGCATGAAACCCCTGACCTGCGTATCAGCAACAACACTGGTATCTCCGTGACCGGCAGCACCATTGATGCGCGTGAAGGTGGCTTCACTGATGATACTATCGCTTACCGTGGTCGCCACGTCACCGGCGCTGCCGCTGTGTTCGCGCACGCTGCATACGCGTCTGACGGCACCAAGTAAGCTACACTAGAGGGGTGAGGCTCTATGTCTCTGACAGCAGAAGATATTTACACGATCCGCCTACTGGTAAACGATTTACCGAGCGATGATAAACAGTTACACGATCATGAAACTATTTTCTCTGACAGAGACATAGAGCTTCTTGCGTCTCTAGAGCCTGCTAGTGTCGAGGCGGTTACTGTTCGTCGTGTTGCGGCTCGCCTGCTGCGGCGCATGGCTACAGATGAAAACCTGCTGTCCAAGAAGATCACGACACAGGATTTATCTGTTGATGGTGTGGCTGTCGCTGCCGAGTTGCGGGCGCAGGCTGACGCGTTGGATGCTGAGGCTACCCGTATCCATGAAGAGGGTGACCCCATGGTGGGTGCCTGGTTCGAGCCGATGGGAGAGTGCCGCTATGGCTCGCTATACTTCTAGGCAGCGTGTGGTACCTGCTGATTGGTCTTTGCGTCTTGCACCTGTGGTTGAGCAGGGCATGACGGCTATGGTTGATGTGCTCGCGCCCGCTGCCGTGAATCCTAAAGCACCGCTTTCTGGTGTGGTTGAGAAGCGCGTGTTTACTGATGTGACTTGTCGTATTCAGGAGTTGAACCGGTATGCGGATAATGTGACTGGTTCGGTTCAGGATGCAGCTACACGTGACTATCTGGTTCAGATGCCTTTGCGTATGTGGGAGCTACGGACAGGCTTGCGTAACCATGTGCTCGTTGTCACTGCGTCTAATATTCCTGGTATGCAAGGTAAGCGTTTCACTGTGAAGCAGATCATGGCTGGTTCGCTGCTTGGGTCTATCGACCTTATTTGTGGTGAGATGCAGAACCAGAGAGCAGGCGCGAAATGATGCAGCAGGATTGGGAAGAAATGAAGAAGCTGGCTGTTACCTTCCAGGTAGCGGCTGCTCACGATTTCTCACCGCAGGTACTCGCAGCAGGTAAGATACTGCGTGATGAGGCTAAACGCCGCGCACCAGTACGCACCGGCTACTTGCGCTCAAACATCACGGCAGCTAAGGCTGGGAAAAATGCAGCGGATGTTATCTCTGCTGCACCATACGCCGCGTATGTTGAGTTCGGTACATCTAAGATGGCTCCGCGCTCGCACATGCGCCCTGCTATTGAAGCGACTATGGATGACATGGTGGCGGCTGTCATTGAGGGGGTAGAGCTGTGAGTATCACTATCGAGCTTGCGGAAGCTATCGAGCGTGCGCTAACTGGTATCGAGAACGTTTCAGTGTTCCAGGGTTTTGTTCCTGAGCCTGTGCCCGAGTACCTGCCTAACCATATTAAGCCGTATGTGGCTATTTTTATGGGTGTAGGTGCAGGGTATGAGGACATGGTAGGGCTATGCGGTACACCTGACAATGATTCTTTGACTGTCGATTTCACTGTCACTTGTGTAGCCCATACCACGCATGAGCTTTATGCGCTCACCGATGCTGTGCGTGACCGGCTCGCGACCACAAAGATAATGGGTGACAGCTACGCTAACCTTGACTGGGCACAGGCTCAAGGGCAGGTCATGCTAACAGACTCAGAGGTCACGCCTGCACGACTATACACGCCTTTGACGTACACTATTACCATACCTAGGGGGTAATGATGGATAATTTTATGTGGCTAGTACACCCCGAGACACGCCGTCTCGCGTATGTGCCTGCCAGCTACATTGAGCTATTTGGTTTTGAGGTTCCGCCGTCACAGCGCGAGCAGGAACCAGCAGAGCCAGTAGAATACACTACAACCGAGTTTACCGAGTCTGAGGAGGACTACAATGGCTGATTCTTCGCCGGGACGCACCTATGCGGGTGCTAAATTAAAGCTGATGCTTATTCCTATGGGTGGCGTTGTCTCTATGGACAAGCCGAAGGTAGCTGAGCTTAACGCTAATACTGCCCTGGATATTTCGTGTGCGGCTATCAAGTCGCAGACCAAGATCGGGTCTACTGACTCTGAAACCATTGACGGCATGGCTGCGGTCTGTGAAGATACAAATGCTAAGGCTTGGGGGCAGTCCAATGCGGAGGTTGAGCTTGCTATCTTCCGATACTTCCAGGAAGGCGCTAACGGCGGCAAGTTCGACCCGGTGCGTGACAAGATTTTCCAGATGCTCAAGAATAAAGGCACCGAGGCGTATGTTGTCACCCGTCACACCAACAAGCCGTACTATGACCCTTTCGCAGAGGGCGACGAAATCAGCATCTACGCATGCTCATTCGACCAGCCGCACCCAGTAAATGAAGCAGCTGACCGCACCTCTGGTTACATCCGCACCATTCACAAGTGCCAGGTGACTGGTTTCCGTGAGTTTATTAGTGTGGTAGCATAGTAATGTGTCTTGAGTGAGTGAGTGATACAATATTGGGTGTCTCCCCTGTGGTGGTTGTGGGAGGCACCCAATATTTTTTACCCATCACACCACCTGATAGGGAGAATACAAAAATGGCTAAGAACACTGCTGAGAACGCTTTTAATCTTTCCGAGTGGTTGTCTGGTGCAGACCAGTACAAGCTGCACCGCGAAACCCTGCTGCTTTTGAATCCTGATGATGTGGCAGATTTGGCGAATGTTGAAGAGCAGATCGAAAAGCTAGAGGCGTTGCGCGCAGAGGGTGAGAGCGACGACATGGAGACTGTCGCCTCAGAATCACTCGACGGTGAGCTTGCCGCGCTGTATGAGCAGGTAGAAGAAATTACTGCTAACGCTAAGACTGCTACTTTCCGTACCCGTGTCCTCACTGATGCTGAGCTGAAAGAAATCAACAAGGACTGGAAGAAAGACACCGGTAAGGACGAAGTGGACACCGAAGACCTGACATGGTGGGCGCGCGTGTTCCAGCTCACCGCCACTCTTGAAGGGCAGTCACTCGCCGCGTCACAGTGGCTTAAACTTGCTGACACTCTAGGTGGGCAATTCGTAAAGTGCCTCTCAACCTACGGCGAAGCACGCGCCGCCGAGGCAACGCTGGAGGTGTCGCCCCGATTTCGTCGCCGATAGCCTAATAGAAGAAGAAAATGCGGCGGCTGTACTCGTAATGCGTGCAGCCGCCCGCTGGGGCAAACCACCATCCGCAATGCTATTGGGCGACAGTACCCGCGACTGGACAGACCGCGACATGACAGCCGCGTTAGGGTGGGAAATCTACCAGGCTGAGCTATGCCCAGAATGCGGCAACCCACGCAAAAAATGCCGTGAAGGGCACACCCAGTTCGAGGTCGAAACATACACCTGTAAGGCAAAGGAAGCTGTCGAGCAAATCACGCAGCGGGAAGACTACAAGCCCCGCCCAGGCGATATTCTTGTTCCGGAGCCTTACGACGCGACAGAAGACCCAGCGTACCTAGACCTACTAGAATGGCAGCAGCAACTATCTGAGGAAGAGCAGGAGTAATAGCATGGCACGAACCGGCGGATCACGCGGAGGCAAATCAAGCGCTGCGCAAACAGTCACTATCCAGCTACGGGCAGACACCAAGAACTTTGTCGCCGGCGTGACAGCCGCCGCCAACAGTGCACGCAACGCAGCACAACAGGCTGCACACGAAACAGCAAAAGCAACAGCCAACGCAGCCAAAGCCGCGCAATCCGAAGCAGCCAAAGGCTCCGCCCAATCAGCCGCCGCCGCCGCACGAGAAGCAGGACGCGCCGCCGCCGCAGCCGCATCCACCGCAGCACGCGAACGCGTAGGCGTAATAAGCGGAATGACCCGAGCCGAAAAAGCAGCATACAAAGAAGCCGCAGAAGCCGCGAAAGCAAGCGCGGGCAGTATTACCGGTGTAATGGAGCGTGCGTCTCGTACCGCTAGTGTTGGGTGGCGTGACTATGCGTCGGCTGTTAAGTCTAGTGTGTCTTCTGCAGCGTCTGCGGCTGGGTCTGCATTCAGGAACAGTAACTTTGGTTCTGCTGTGATGTATAACTCGTTTACTACGGGTATTCGTTATGCGTTCTCTAGCGCTAAGGACTCTGTGACTGGTGCATTTGGGGCTATGGCTGATCGTGGGCGGGCTATGGTTTCTAGCGTTGGCGGGTATTTCCGTGACCTGGGTAATGAGGCTCGCACTCTCGCGAAGAATATTCTGTCGAACCGTGACGCTTTGGATCATATTTCTACGGGCGCTGCGCTTGGTGGTGCCGCGCTTACGGCTGGTTTTGGGTACGCTGTGAAGCAGTACGCCGATTTTGACAAGGCTATGTCGCAGGTGCAGGCGGCTACGCATGAGACTGCTGGCAATATGAATAAGCTTCGTGAGGCTGCTATGAAGGCTGGCGCGGACACTAAGTACTCTGGCTCTGAGGCGGCTAATGGTATTGAAGAGCTTGCTAAGGCTGGTGTCGAGACTAAGGACATTCTCGGTGGTGGGTTGTCTGGTGCGTTGTCGCTCGCTGCTGCGGGTAATATTGAGGTTGGCGAGGCTGCCGAGTTGGCTGCTACGGCGATGACCCAGTTCGGGTTGAAAGGCTCGGATATTGGGCATGTTGCTGACCTTCTTGCGGCTGGTGCTGGTAAAGCTCAGGGTAGCGTTGGCGACCTCGGGTATGCCCTTAAACAGTCTGGTCTTGTCGCGGCGCAAACCGGGTTGTCGATTGAGGAGACAACGGGTACGCTTGCTGCGTTCGCGTCTGCTGGTCTGGTCGGCTCTGACGCTGGTACATCTTTCAAGGTCATGCTGCAGAAGCTACAGAATCCATCCAAGGAAGCGGCTGGGCTTATGGCTGAGTACGGCATCTCACTGTACAATGCTGAGGGTAAGTTCAAGGGTATTACCGCTGTTGCTGGCGATCTGAAGCGTGGGCTAGAGAACCTGACACCCGCACAGCGTGACGCTGCGCTCGCAACCATCTTCGGGTCTGACGCTGTGCGTGCCGCCAACGTGCTATACACCCAAGGGCAAGAAGGCATTCAAGGCTGGATCGATAAGACTAATGACGCTGGATACGCTGCTAGTACGGCTGCTATTCAGCAGGACAACCTAGCTGGCGATATTGAGAAGCTAGGTGGTGCTATCGACACGATTATTCTTAGCTCTTCCGGCGGCCTGTCTGATTTCTTCCGTGGACTCGTGCAGATGGCTACAGGTCTACTCGATTTCATGGGTAAGCTGCCGCCGTCATTCCTCGCAGTGAACCTTACTGTGGTCGGTCTCACCGGTGTAGCCTTGCTTGGTGTAGCCGCCGCCGCTAAATTCATCACTGCATACCAGACCATGAAAGCCACGCTGGCTTCATTCTCCGTGTCTGCGAGTACTGCATCAGCATCTACACGAGAGCTTGCCGAGTCTACTGAGGGTGCAGCTGCCGCTGCTAGCGGCTCAAAGCTCGGTAGGCTCGGTGCAACACTAGGCAAGATCGCTGGTACCGCCGCACTCGCAGCCGAAGGTATCGTGCTTTTCGTTAGCGCAGCGAACACGGAGTACAAAGCACCATCACTCGACAGTATGAACAGTGCGCTAAAGAACACGGGCGGAAACCTAGACCAGGTAAACCAGAAATTCAAAGACATGGGCGGTAAAGCTACCTGGGCTTTCCTTGGTCTGGAAGACCAAGTGCCCAAGGTGAACGGCTTGGGTGAAGCCCTGGTGAAGCTCAAGGCTGACTCTGGCGACGCGATGGAAGGCTTCTCTCAATGGGTATCCCACACGGCTGGCGCTAAGGTTGGTGCTGACGCTCTCAAAGAGGCTGTAACGAACCTAGATGAGTCATTGGGCAGCTTGTATGCTGAGAATCGTGGTGAGGCTGAGAAGTTCTTCCAGTCGATTGTACGCGAAACAGACGCAGCGTCTGAGGCGCAGGGGCGCGCGAAATACACGGCTCAGGAGTACATGCAGGCGTTCCCGAAGCTGAAAGAAGCCGTCGAGAATTATGCTTCGTCCCTGAACGTGTCTCTGACTGATGAAGAGAAGTACCAGGTCATGCTTGGCGAGTATCCACCCAAGCTTGCTGATGCTGCTCGTGCACAGGACGAGCTGAAACACTCCCTTGAGGTTCAGAAAAACTCGCTAGATGAAGGCTCTGCCGCTATGCAGGGGCTTTCTGGTGAAGCGCAGGAGATGGCTAAATGGGTTGAGGGTGCTGGCTCTGCTGTTGAAGACCTTGATAAGGGTTTGAAGATGCTCGCGGGCGGGTTTGCTGACTCGACTAAGAGCATGGCTGACTACTACAAGTCCATGGACGATTTGTCTGAGGCTATCCAGAAGAACTCAGCGGCATATGATGGGCAGACGAGAACTTTCGATCAGACCACGAAAGCGGGGCAAAAGCTGAATGATGCTTTTGCGAAGATGGCGCAGGAAGGTATCCAGGCTTCTTCTGCTGTTGCTCGTCAGGGTGGCGACTATGACGCTGTTCGTAACCATATTCATGGTGTGATTGATACGCTGCGTCAGTCTGCGTTGCAGATGGGTTTGACCTCTGATGAGGCTGAACAGCTGATTCACTCGATTTACGCTATCCCTGACCGCGTGTCGATTGACACGTGGGCTGATACTACGGCTGCCCGTGTGATGACTTCTCTGAATAATGATATTGAGCGTATGCCTCGTGAGGTCGTTATCGGTACACAGGTGTTTGGTGTGGACGCGGCTACGGGTAAGCTCAAGTATTTGCGTGAGGCTAGTGACGCTGCGGGTGGCAATGTGAATATTGCAGCTAATGCTGATACGGAGCAGGCTTTTGGGCAGCTTGGTGCTTTGGCGAATAAGGCTAATAGTGTTCCTGGTAGGGTTGATACGGTTGCTAATGCTCGGACAGGTGTAGCTAACAGTAACATCAATAACTACAAGTCAAACCTTGATAGCATTCCGCGCCAGAAGACGACTACGATCACCCAGATTTTTGAGCGGAAGATGGTTGATTCTGTGAAGAAAACTCTGGGTCGTCGTGGCGGTTGGCGTGCGCATGGTGGCGCTGTCCCTGGCTTCGCTACCGGAGGTGTTATCCCTGGGCGTGAACCGTTGTCCAGGTGGACTGATAATGTGCCTGCTGTAACTGATGCTGGTGTGCCTCTCATGGTTCGATCAGGAGAGTTTATCGTGAATGCTGATGCTACACGTAAGCATCGTGGATTGTTGGAGCGTATCAATTCGGGTGATTTTGTGCGCGGCTTCTCTGCTGGCGGGCACGTCTCTGGTCGGAGTGAATTTGTGGCACCACCCCAGGCACCTGACCTGTATAATCAGATAGTCGAGGCGCTGTCTAACTGGAGACCTATGGTAAATATTGATGGGCGACAATTCTACGGCACGATGCGTTCAACAACTTTGCAGGCACGGAGGTAAACCCCTTGAGTTCGTACCCTATGATGATTGGGCAGCAAGCCTCCTTTATGCAGGTGCGAGGCGGCTCTACAGAGCAGGTGAACTACTCTTTTGCTAACCGTCAGGTGCAGCAGTCTGCTACTGGTGCGCGTAGGTTCTCTTTCTATGGTCGCCCTCAGGCGCTAAAAGATTTCTCGGCTACATTCCGTGTTGCAGGTAAAGATCGTGAGAAAGTCGAAATGATGCTCATGAACGCTGCTTATAATGTGCACAATTTGAGTACGTATTATCCTTTGACTATTTTTCCGGCAGGGTCTCAGGTTGAGAATCTGCTTACTGAGCGTGACTCTATGATGTTGCCTGCTGCTGTTAATGGTGGGGCTACACTTTCTGGTGGCGAAGTTGATGAGTATGACCGATCTATTTTCTACCGCGATTTATATTCGGTAACTAAAAATGTACGCGTAGTGGATCACCAGCCATTGCCTTTCGGTAGACAAGAGTATAACTTCAGTGCCGTGCTATCGCCTGGTTCTACTATAAATATTGCGATAGATATTGCTGGAGCCAAGACTATAACCTACACTCTTTCGCGTGGCTCGCTTGATGGCTTATTTCCAACGCGCAAGGCAATCTGGTTTACTCTTGACGCTAACCCGATCAGCTTTTCCGTTACCGCAATAGAAGGCGAACTTGGATACCCAAGCCTGACTACTGGTAGGGAGATGAAGGCGTGGACACCTGGCAGGTGTATTCAGAATGTTGCGCTAACCGAGTTGTCTTCGCAGAAGCTTCGCGGTATGACTGGTATGCCACCTATTTATGAGTATCAGTGCAAGTTTATTGAAGTCGGAGCAGGTAGGGCAAAGGTTGTATAATGAGGTCTGATTTTCCACCACCGCAAGTAATCAAATCTGAGGCTGAGATAGCCAAACATGGTGTGACTGTTATCAACGCGTCAATAATGATTGGCGGTGTCGATAAGGGGATGCATGAGGTGACTATCAACCAGTCTGCCTCTAAAGATGCGGCGGGTCGACTCGCCACTAATGATGGTTTCTCTAACTCGGGTGCTACTATTACGTGGGATATACCTATGGGTGCTACACCTGATTTTGTTAGCATGTCTGTTTCGGCTGATCGCCCTGATTTTGCTGATAAATTCAGTATCCCTTATCTTGGTGATAAGGTGGAGATTTTTCTGCACAAGTCGCCCGCATCCATAACCAAGCAGTACTACAGCAAGGTGTTTACGGGGCGTGTCTCTTCTAATAAGATCGACTCGAGTACTGGCGGGCTAGTGACTGAGTGTGTGGACTATATCGACAATCTGTCTAAAGTTGTTGAGGTGCTTCCTCTTGCTTATGTTATGCCTGGTCGCCGCCGCACAGATAATGGGCGTTTCTACCCTGCCGCTTCACTATCCTCCTTTATCTGGGATATTTTGGAGCAGTGCGGTTACTCTCCTGCCGTGAAGTCTAAGCTGCCTGTTTACGAGAATAAGCAGGTGCTCTTGTATGCCCCTTTGCAGGGGTCTTTCATGTGTAATTGGCGGCGCGGGCACGGGCAGCTAATCGGAGCATCTGGCGGGTCGAAATGGGGTGATTCTGGGCATCCACTCTTCGCCTTCTATTTTGGTGAAGGCACATCATATCTAACTCGCGGGCACGCAACCTATGAGACAGCCAACGGGCATAACAAGACTTATTCTAAAGGAGTTCCGCTTATTCTGCGCGGAAAGAATAGCCTTAGTAGGTCTGGTGACACCTGGATCAATATCTATTGCGAAAAGGGTGGCGCTAGGGATGCTGCGCGCTTTGGCATCCTTGCTGATGGGTCTATCGCACTGGATACTGTAGAGAAGCCCATGAAGCTTGCACCTGGTGCACGTTTCGAGCTAAAGATAGAGGGAAATAAGTGGCGTGTAGACCAAGAAAACGGAGAATACGCGCTGGGTAGCCTGCCTGATACGCGATTGCGTGATGGCGGAAACCTTTATGCTGTTGAGATTTATGCGTCACAGGGTGGGCATATCGCGGATGTGCTTCTGCTGAATGGCGATTTACCTTTCCAGGAGCGCACGCTTGCGCGTGTTGCGCCGCCCGATCATGCGATGGCTCTTACCTTTACCCGTTCTGTGCGCGGGCGTATAGCAAGGGAAGTACTCGAAGAGGTTGCTGAGTATTTTTCGTGCATGATGTGGCATGACGCTGACGGTGTTCTAAATATTATAAATGTTCCGCGTATTATCAGCAGTAAACCGACTATGCGTATTGATGCTGACGAAATAATCAGCTGCGATGTGGTACAAGATTCGACTAAACTGGCATCTGCTGTAAACATCTCGTACAATATTGCGGAATGGTCGCGCATGGGTGCAAAAGGGAATGATGCGCCTGTGGTTTTTTGGCAAGGTTCAGGTGGTAACTTGGAGCCTTCCGAGCGTCGCACTACATGGTTCTCCCCAGCTGATACAGAAGAGTGGTTCGAGACAGACACAGAGCTAAATATGGACTTTTTCTACTTGTACACCATAGATAGAATACCTAACCATGGTGCAGACCCGGAATTTGACGCACACGCGCGCAAACTATACCATGGCTCTGTTGTGGAATATGTCTGGGAGATGGGGTTTATTGAAGCCCAGTATGAAGCGTATATAGACGATATTACGCCTTGGCAGTGGGTGCTACATGAGGTAAACACCAGTACAACAAATGCGATTCAGGCGCGCTTTCCTACCCAGCGTGAAGCGCACGGCATGATGGAGGACTTAGCAGGCAAGCCTACCCCTATTATCCGTGGCGGGTTGAAGATCGATTTCAGCAAGAACAGGAATATCGCAAGGTTTACCACGACTCCTGCAGCCCAAAAAATACCAGCGCTGGAGCTTGATATTGGGCCATGGGGTGATACGCAGAATAATGCTCATGCGATTGCACAGGATATTGCGGCTATGGCGCGGTCTCAGATTCAGATTCCGAGTCTTACCGTTTTTTTCCGTCCGGATATTAAAATTGGGGAGACGTATATTGTTGATCTGCCTAGTGGTGGTGAACTGAACGTCCTTATTACTGGTGTTACACATGTGCCAGCTGATAACCAGACGCGGATTACATGCCGTGTCTTCTAAAGAATGGAGTTAGCGTATGGGGTATGCGACTATTCGCGGCAGGTTTTTGAATCCTGCTGCACCTGTTGGTGGGTCTGCTCGCCCACTTCGTGGAAAGATTATTTTTCGCCCTACTAGCCTTGTGGTGTCGGGGTCTGCGACTTCGCTTCCTGTTGAGGTTACGGCTGAGCTGGGTTCTAGCGGCTACTTGTCGTATGGGGGTGAGCGTGATATTCGTCTGCTCGCGCCTGAGGCTGGGCAGGATGCCCCGGCTTGGTGGTCGTGGGAGGCGCACGCGCGGATTTATTCTGATGGTGGTGTTATTCCGTGTGACCCGGTTGTTTTTACTGTGCAGGCTGGTGATTCTCTGGATATTGCTGAGATTTTCGCTGCACCTTACCGTAGAGGTAATGTACGCAATGTTGAGCAGGGCGGTGGCGGTTCACCACGTGACTACCGTGTGGTAGATAATGGTGATGGTACCGCTAGAATTGAGGAGGTCTAATTATGGCTATTAGCGGGTTGAATCGGCTGGTTATTGCTGATGAGAGTGGGGCGCTTACGGGTCTCCCGCTTGCGTCTGCTCGTGCGGCTGCTGAGCAGGTTGCTACCGAGAAGGTAATCGAGGCGAAGCAGGATATTCAGTCTGTCGCTGTGCAGGCGGCAGAGCAAGCCGCAACCGATAAGGTTGCTGGTGTGAAGTCTGAGGCTGTGCAGGCTGCGAAGGATAGTGTGCAGTCTGCTGTTGCTGATGCTATTGCTCCTGTAGTGTCTACTACTATTCCGGCTGCTGTTGAGTCTGGTGTGCGTGAGCATGCTGGTGCTGTTGCTGACGAGCGTATTCAGGCTACTGTTCCTGGGATGATTCAGTCTCAGGCGGCTACTGTTGTCGAGTCGCAACTGTCTGAGAAGCTGCCGGCAGCTGTGCAGGCTGCGGCTGGTAGTGAGATTACTCGGCAGATTGATGAGCGTGTGACTCCTACGATTGAGGCGAAGGTTTCTTCTGTAATTACAGAAAAGTCTGCGTCTATCAAGGATGAGGTGGTGCAGTCTGTCAATTCGTCTATTGATGGGAAGATAGAGTCTGTTGTTACCCCTAAGATTGATTCGGCTTTTGACGCCAAGTCGCAGGTGTTGAAGGGTGATATTCTCCGTACTGCTGGTTCTGCGATTGATTCTAAGATTGAGCAAGCTAAGCCTGGTATTGTGCAGGCGGCTACTGAGTCTGTTAATAGCACTATCGACACGAAGATTAGCCAGGGTATCGAGCAGGCGCGGACTAATATCGTTTCTGAGGCGCTAGACTCTGTAGATCAGACTATTGACGGTAAGATTGATGCCGCTAAGACTGATATTTTGCGTGAGTCTGAGAAGAATGTTGCCCCGGTTGTGTCTCGGGCTATCGCCGATATGAATATTGGTGAGCGTAATCACGGGTTCGGACAACGCAATATTTCAATGGTTACCTATTACTGGCCTGATTACTATAACCGCGACCAACCCGGTAAGGTGTCGCAGTGGGAAAAGACGCTGTTATTTGGTGACACGCTGGGTATTGTGATTCTGAATAAGTCTTCTGGCAACTGGGGTGACAAGGTTGATAACGACTTCTTGACTCAAGGTAAGCTTGCTGAGGCGGCTGGTGCTAAGTACGTAGCGTTCTACTTGCAGACTCGGTACGGCGCTAACTCAGAGTTTGCTACGCCTGCGTATTTTGAGCGTATCCGTAAGAACCTGAACGTTTCTGCTGAGGCTGTGCGTGAAGACACTGAGGAAGCTATTCTTGCACAGGTGCGCAACCTTGTGACTTGGTACAAGAATGGTGGCGGTCTAAAGAAGTTCGCTATCTTCCTTGACGAGGTTGTGAATGGCTGGGATGATGAGCAGAAGGCTATCATGCCGTACTATAAGCGCCTGTACGGGAAGATTAAGGAAATTGCTGGGCAGGATACACTAGTTATTATTAACCCTGGGTCGAATACGCGCCCTGAGATGATGGATGCGTGCGACATTGCGTTAACCTATGAGTCTAACGCTCAGAAGTATATTGATGCGAAGGTGACTGATATTCATCCGCGCCATTATGATGGTATGCCGTCGTGGCGGTTTTGGCATGTTGTGCATGGCATCACTAAGGATAATGTGGATGCGGTGTTCGCTAAGGCTGATAAGGCTGGTATCGGGCACCTATATGCTACGGATCGTACTTTTGCTGTTGGTAATGGTAGCGAGGATGAACCAGACCAGAACCCGTATGATAAGGCACCGGCTGAGTGGGTTGCTGATCGTGCGAAGGCTTGGATTAATAATGTTTTGCCGTTTGAGAAGCGTGTTTCTCAGTTGGAGACTGTGCAGGTTGTGAACGGTCGTGCGTATTCTCTGCCTGAGGGTACGGATGTTGCTTGGTTCTTCCTGCTGGATAATGTTACTCACCCTGAGGGTGTGACGTGGCAGACCAAGAATGGTGCTGCGCCTGCTAGTGGCCTGGTTATCCTGGTTCGTGCAGGCACACATCTCTACGGCATCGTGCCGGGTGCTGTCTTTTGAAGAGAACAGGCGGGCGGTAAAGGTGAACATGTTTCTGACGCGGATAATGTTCCTCCGCCTACTGGTCTGCGTGTTGAGGCTAGTGGCACCAATTTGACGGTTACTTGGGATACTGTTACTGGTGCTACTGGCTACCAGATCGCTATTGACGGGTCTTCGCCCGCACCTGCTCAGCCTGGTCATGTGTTCACTGTTAGGGCGGGGCAGTCTGGTATTATCCAGGTGCGCGCCGTGAAGGGTGATAAGCACTCTGATTGGTCTCAGCTGAGCTATCAGGTGGCGGATGCGCCTAAGCCGGGTGAGAAGCCTATCCAGTGGGTATTCACTTGGGCTCATGGCGGCTGGAAGGACGGCGATATGAAAACTGGTGTGTTGCGTGAGTATTTCTGGGCACCTGGCTTGAAAACGCCGGATGGTAAGGCAAGGTCTTACGAGCGTCCTGTGTCGAGTAAGACTGGTGAGCCTTTGGAGGCGCCCAATAATGCGCCTATCCAGAAGCAGTCTCTTGTATCACCTTCTGGCCTGTTTGTGAATGATGGTTCGTATGCTGTCATTTCGTGGACTGGTGAGGGGCCGAAGATTGAGGCTTCTACTAATGGTGGCGGTGACACGTGGGAGCGGTCGGCTATCTCGATTGAGAAGCGCGCTGTTTCTACTGCGCCTAAGGCTGATGGTATCGGGCGCGAGTATATAAACGCTACGGCTGGGTATGATCTTCGTTGGTCTAATACTGATACTCGCGGTTATGAGAATCGAGACGTGAAACCTGGTGATAAGGGCATAGAGCTGAAACGCGAGGGCAATGTCATGGTTTACTCTGTTATCCGTGCTGATGGTTCGCGCGAGCGGCTGCTGTGGTTCCCTTATTCCGATTTGCGGTCTAGTTCTGGTATTGAGCTTCATGGTGGTACTTGGGGTGAGATTACAGGCGTGTTTTATGATGCGTCATAGCTTACCTTGAGTATATACTGCACCTGCGCTTTATGTTTAGTGCGGGTGCAGTTTTATATTCAAGTATTCCTATGTTTTAGAGGTATAATTCAGGCGACAAAAAAAGGGGGAATATGGGTGAACATTGAATTACCTAAAACAGGGCATCCTGTGGTTGATGCACTGATTATCATGTCTGCCGCAATAGTCATCTCAGGGACGACGGGCATATATATTTACAAGGCTGTTAGTAGCAAGTTATCAACACTGTCAGATCAGGTTAGCACTGTTGGTGAGAAAGTGCACGTCGTCAGCAAAGACGTTGAGATAGCTAAGCACCAGGTAAAAAACGATCATGGTACGAATTTGCGTGACGATCTGGACGAAATGCGAGACAGGTTAGACCTTATACTGGCTGAGCAGTCACGCCAGGGCGATAAGCAGCGCGAATTGAGCAAGGCTATATCTGACGGCCTGGAAGAGCATTCTCAGTTACGTACGCATATTGAGGGTGTGCGCAATGAGATGCGGCATGAGCGTGAACGGGTTGATAATATACTATTGGCACAGACTGGCGTTTTGCCGGTTGTGCGAGCCGCTAAGAGAGGAGGCTAATAGTGGCATACAAATTTGTGACTGACCGTGACGCGAAGAATTTCACGCCGGGCTACCTTGTCCAGTCAACATTTGGGTACCCGCGTGTTATCACGAACATCACATTGCACTGGTGGGGTAAGCCTGAGTGGGGGCAGACCTGGGAGCAGGTCATGGCGTTCTTCTGTGACTCACCTACTGTTGGTACGAGTGCTCATGAGGTTATCTCTGACGGTATCGTTGGATGCATTGTCGATCATTCTGCTGCGGCGTGGGCTAACGGTAACGCTAAGGGTAATGCTCAGAGTATTACGCTTGAATGTAACCCGCGTATGAGCGAGGGTGATATGAATACTGTTGCTGAGCGTATCGCTGATATTTGGCGCGAGCAGGGGCGTATTATCCCGCTAACTGAGCACCGCGATTGGTTCTCTACAGAGTGCTCTGGCACGTGGAGCAAGGGCGAGATGACGCGCCGCGCAATGCAATACTACAACGGGGGCGCAAGCTCTCAGAAAGATTGGTTTGATATGGCAACCAAACAAGAACTTGAAGAAGTAGTCTTCAACACTCGCCGCCCCGAATGGGGCAACCGAACACTATCCGAGATGGTGCGTGAGGTAGATCAGAATACTTGGGCAGGTGTGCGCATGGTGAAGGTGCTGTTTAACCAGTTCCGTGTAGGTATCCCGCACCGTATGAAGGATGGCTCGTTGGCTGTCGGTCTGCGTAATCTTCTAGGGTATGATGAATCTACCCAGGCGGAAGCACGTAAGGCTGAGTTCGATAAAGACGCTCAGACCATGTACCGGGAATTCCCTAACTAATACTGATAGAAGGAAGAAATTATTATGAATAATGAGCGTTACGCAGGTAATGTTACCAAGACCGCAACTATGGGTGTGGCTATGGTCGGCGCTGTGATGACTATTCTCGTCTTCATTGCTGGCCGCTTTGGTATCGAACTACCTAGTGAAGTCCAGTCGGCTATCTCTACTCTGATCCTTGGTGCTACCGCGTATTTCTTTGGTCGCAACGCTGTTGGTGAAAAGGCTCATACTGAGGGTGTCGTGTCTGATGCTGTTGACTCGCATGTTGGTGAAGCTGTTTCTAAGGCTGTAGGTTCTGTTGATTTCTACGAGGCTATGGAGGCTATCGCCCGTGGTGTCGTGGGTGATCCTGCACCTGAGCATGTGTCAGAGGTGAAGCCTAACCCGGGTGATTCTATGCGTGAGCAGTGGGAGAAGGAAGCTCTTGGTGGTCGTCAGTACCGTTACGGTGAGGAAGGCGCACCTGAGGGCGGCGCGCCTGGGCAGATTTATGACCCGCGTGTTGGTTGGGTTGATGAAAACCCGGATCAGTTCCCGAGTGATTCTGTAGCCCGCTAAGTATAGAATTATCCCCCGCACCTGCCACATGAATTAGGTGCGGGGGATAATTTTGTTTCGTCCGGAAACCAGAAAACAATACCTGAATCCATTATAGATAGTTTTGTTTACTTGGTACTAATCCAGTATATCAGCTAATTTTACGTCTTGATACTCAATCTGGTGCAATTTATATTGCATATACACAGCTAGTGCGTGCGGTGCAAGTAGCGCTACTCCGATGATCGCGCATCCTGCAACATACAGCATATCCGCGTAGAGTGTTTCTCCGATCATTGCGGATAGAATGTTTACGCATAGAAGAAATGCGGATAGACCGAGCATTACCCAACCGAATGTTGCAATGTTTTTGGTGATTTTCATGAGTGTGCCTTTCTAGAGTGTGAGTTTTAGGATTACGAGGAACAGGAGCGCTGGCAGCGCAGCGAAGTAATTCCCGAATATTGCGGCGATAGTGAAGCCGATAAACAGGAGTATGCACATCCCTACTAGTAGGTTGTAGCAGTATTCGGTGATTTTCATTATTTCTTTTCCTTTCGGGTTTTCCACGCGACGTATTCGCGTGCGCCTAGTGCTGCTGCTGCCATTGCGAAGATTCCGTATGCCATTTGTTCTGCGTCGAACTCCATGATGCTTAGGGTGGGGGTGCATACGATTACTGATGCTCCTATGACTACTGCGCTAATGATTATTGCGGTGATGATTGCTTTTTTCATTCTTCTTTTCCTTTCCTTGTATCTCTAGTGTATCACCCCCTACCGACTAAACCAAGCTGGGAGAGGGTGAAATATGTCATATTTAGTTATAGTATCCAGGAATGCGTTCCCGTATTAGTGTATCTACGTCAGCAGGCAAGCCCTCAATAACATCAGCCTCCCAAGGCAATGCGCTTAGAATATCAACATATTTACTGGCATCCGTCATTGTAACTATGGCATTCGCTATGTTTTCCTCCGGAAGTTCAAACGTTGCTGCTGCTATAGGACTGTTTTTCATGTCGCCTCGTCGAGTGAATATTTCGACAGCACCACTAACTAACCTACGGAATGTGTATATGAGCCTGTCTTTATCTGGCTTGCGCCTGTAAAGCACCACAAGCTCTTTATGATCGAAACGAAATAGCAAATATGGCGGTTTGTGTTTACTACTCACCTTTCGCTTCTTCCAGGGTAATATGCAGGGCTAAATAGCCTTTCTTGCTATTCAGTGACTCTATGGCGGTTTTGCTTCGTGCTACACGCATACCGTATCGCTTTAGCGCCTTGTCTACAAGGTCTTCTACACGCTGTGTGCGCCATACGAGCTTATCTGTGAGTGGCATGTCATATTCGTCTAGCTCTTTGGCTATCGCTGCATACTGTGCGTAAGCATTTTTGAAAGCCGCTTGCGAGAGCCGAGATGTATTTAGTGCCGCCGTATCTTCGATAATGTGCACAGTGACTACATGGCGCAGAATCGTCTTGCTACTCATTTTCTTCACCAATCGAGAATAAGATTTCTGCATATTTATCCGGATTTTTGGTTTTATCCGGTACGACTCGCACTCTCTCACCATCGAATGCAGCTTCTACGGCATCCCAGGAAGCCAGACGGATGGTTAGGCGGCTAGAGTATGACCGCAGGAAGTTTAGCTCTTTTAGCGCGTTTTCTAGGCGAGTATTCTCCTCGAATGCTAGCTCTGTGGTGTCATGCGGTTTTACCTCGACTACACCGGACTTGTCTTTGGTGATTTTCAGGCTAATATTACGCATCGAACCGCACCACTTTCTGCTGTGCGATTTCGTATCGCAGATCGGCGACTAGGTTGTCGATTGAGGTGTGTAGGATGAATTTCATTGCCCGTGCGTAGCCTCGCTGTTTTGCGTGTATGCCGTTGCCTGCGATTGTGGTGTATTTTTCCGCAACCTTTTTCGCGGTTGCGTATGAGCAGTATTTGCCGTGCTGCCTGAATACTTTGGTGAGCTTTTGTGCCAGGTGCTCTAATGTGTCGGCGTGAATCAGAATGTATTTCATGTATTTAATCATGGCATTACATGGGTCGAAGCGCAAGCTGTTTTTGTGTGTTTATTATCACATGTACATCTGGTATAGCACCATACACTAACGTGATATACTGGATAACGAAAAAGCCCCCGAGGCGAAAGCCTCGGAGGCAATTCCGGAAAGGAAAATAAGAAACAGAAAGGATGTCCCGGTGGATATTATACACCATTTCGACTACCAGCACTCGTTCACCATGATTCCGAACCAAATTCTGCGTGATTCAAGGCTTTCATGGGGTGCCCGCGGGCTTATAAGCTTCATCGTTTCACAGAAACCTGGATACTCACTCTCACGCCAAGAATTAATCGAGGCATCACCTATGGGGCGCATGGGAGTGAAATCTCTAATCGACGAATTGCAAGAGCTCGGGTATCTGGAGATTTCACAGTCTCGCGAGGGCGGCAAATTTGGTTCTTCGATCATGGTTGCGAAGCTCCCAAGTGTCTCACATAGTGAGCCGTTGTCAGGTTTACCGACAGCGGTTGAACCGTCGACGGTTTCGCTGCATACTCCTCTTAATACTAAAGTTATTAATAATACTAATTTACCCCCTATAGTCCCCCGTGACGCTGAGGTGGCTCAGGTCACAGAGCCGCTACGCGCTGACGCGCTCGCTGATTATGATGATCTTGGAACCGAGGCAATTGTGAAAATCGAACCTGATACTCAGCAGCATTGGCGAAAAGCTGACGAGGTAGTCCAGGTATCGAACGCAAATACCCATCAGAAGCCACAGAACGCCCCTCTAAGTGATTTTGATACGTTTTGGGCACTAGTTCCCAGGCGGGTAGGAAAAAAGGCGTCAGAGCGCGCCTGGAGGGCTGTAGAGCGACGTGGCGAGTCTCAGGACGCTATCGACGGCATGCGGGCATACGCAGCCGCATTCGCACAGAGCGGTACCGAGCTAAAATATGTTCCTCACCCGTCCACCTGGCTCAATCGTCGCGGATGGGAGGAAGACCTAGAGGCAGTATTCCCCTCTCGGAAGCCACAGATGACCGAATGGGAGCAAAAAGCCGCCCAAATGGGTTACGATCTGTCCGCACTTAAAAACGCCCCGCAAATCGCCGCACAGCACTTTGAAGAAAATCGAAAGGAAATTACCCAATGGAACTAAACACAATGCGAGCGCTCTATACGGTCGCCACCGGGCTAGATCAGCGCTTAAAGCCACTACCTGATGAAATCCTTACGGTGTGGGCAGAAATTTGTGCAGAGGTGCCAGACAAGTACGCCCGCGAGGTGCAAAAGCGACTTTATTCAACGCGCCGCATATCTATTCTCCAACCGGGGGACATTTTGGAGACCTGGCAGGAAATGAAGGCCGAGATTGACGGTGCGCTTGGAAGGTGCTCGCGCCTCGCAGCCAAATTCAAGTCTCTTGAAATTGAGGATAAGCAGGATTACGAGGCTGCTGTACGCGTGTATGAGTCATGGAAGCGAGCATATGCTGCTGTACCTGAGTTTGTGCGCAGTGAGGTTGATTTGCGCGTGCTTGATGCGCCGCGTGCGCCGCGCGAAAGGGAGGCTGTTCCGCCGCCTCCTGAGGTGCGTGCGCTTGTGCGCAGCTTTGGTGTGGGTGAGTCTGGTTCTATGCGGCGTGGGGCTGTTGAGCGTGAGCGTGATAGGCAGATGCGGACATTAGAGGGTATGTGATGCACCTCATGCAAAACCAGCTTTGCATTACTGGTATTGCATGATACACTTGAGGTGTCGAAAGAAAGGAAAGAAGAAAATGAGCGAAACACTCGAAGGCGCAATCAGCCTAACCTACCGCCAGGACAAAAAAGCCGCATGGGTAGAACTACTGGAAGACATGCCCTTTGTGAAAGACACCGAGAGTGGCAAGAAGGTAGTAGAAGCCACCGAAAACTTCATAAAGAACGGGCTTGCGCGAGTGCAGGTCAAAGACGGCACCGCATTCGATTCATCCGAGTACTGGCAGCAGATCATCGAGGGGCACCAGGAAATTATCAAGTCCTTAGAGAAGTACCTGGCTAAAGAATTTGCTGAGCTTATTCCAGATGGGTACGAGTTATTCCTGAATGAGGTTGCCGTGTACCGCGCTTACGTTGGCGAGGAATTTTGTACAGTCGAGGACTACGAAGTATCCACGCGTAAAGTCTCCTAATGAAAGTAGTCATTGAGATACCGGATGGCCACCCGCTGCTGTCGATAAACAAGCTAATGTCTGAGCATTGGCGCACTAGGCAGAAATCATCCAAATACTGGCGAAGAGCAGGGCATGAGGCAGCACATAGCCTAGAAGCTTTGGAACCACCTGTGGAATGTCATGTATACATTTACAGGGCACGCGCCGGAAGGTACGATCCGGGAAATTATTACCCTACAGCAAAGGCTATTCTGGATGGGATTGTGGACGCGGGGATACTCCCAGATGACTCACATGAATACCTAGATGGCCCACACCTCCATCACGGTGGTGTAGATAGAGAAAACCCGAGGCTTGAAATATTTTTCAGCCCATACGAAAGGAAAAAATAATGTCCGATCTGCAAGATTTGCGTATTGCGCTCAAGAATATTCAGCTGCTTGCTAATGATCTCACAGATAAGAATATTGGGCATCTCGAAGATTTGCATGACGAGGTAGACCGCATTCGTGAAATGATCTCACCCGATAACCCAGAGAATATTATTAGCACTCTATTGACTGTCCGAGAGGTCGCAGAGATGGGGGAAATGACTCCAAACGGTGTGCGTAAGGCTTGCGCATCTGGTAAGTTGAAGCCGTTTAGGACTTCTGGCAATGACCGGCTTTTCGACCGTCAGGATGTGTATACGTGGAGTAATCTGCGAGGGTAGCTGTAATTTATTTCACCCCCTGTCGTCTTGATTATCTGGTAGGGGGTGATACACTAGAAGTACAAGGAAAGGAAAAGAAATGACAGTAGGATACCTACTACAAAACAGGTTCACAGGGAAAACCCTGCGAGTAATCACAACCCTAGACGGGAAAAGCTACCTGGTAGCAAAAGACATTGACGAAATGTTCTTCAATGAGCAGGGGCACTCACGAACCCTAAAGGCACTCAAGCCAGGTGCAGCACGCAAGAAATTCTCACTGCCTAAGAAACTAGCTGCGAACGAGCGAACCCGCAAGCTAACAGCTATAACGACAGAAGATTTACTAGGAGCAACTGGGAAGTTGCGAGACGCAAGCACAGCCCAGGATATACAAGACTTCTGTCTAGTCTTCAATGTTTTCATGATCGGCATAACTCATGAAGCCAAAGTAAAGTCTCGGAAATACAACGGTAAATGGTATGCAGATTGCAGTGTATGCGGAACTATGAAACCTATGAGCACGCACCAAGGGATCGTGCAAGCATCTGATGCGCACGTCAAGAAATTTCACCAATTCAAACTATTAGCAACGGCGGTAATCTAAAATGGCTGGCAAGGAATACACAACACACTGTGGAACATGTGGGTGCCCGCGTGAGGAAAGAACAAAGGGGTGCACGCAGTGCAATAATCGGCACCGCAAGTGGAAGATCGTAGGCGACATACGATATAAAGCACCAGAACCACCTAAATGTAAAGGGTGCGGAATTGACATGGCGGAAATAAATCCGGACTGCTCAATTTGCCGCAAGAGGCAGGAGAATCGTAAGTATAAGGAAGAGCGTGTAATAGACCCTAACGAATATCGCAGCGCTGAGCTAACTAAACAGTACTACGAAAAATGGGTGCAGGCCAGGCGCGAACGCATCGCAAGACACGAAAGACTACTAGCTACTGGGGGACGACCAATTGTCTAACCATTATCTCGAAATTGACGGGCACAAGCTCACTAGTTTTATTCACGAGCTGCCATTCTATCTAGGCAATATCATGAAATATGCGTGGCGTGCACCGTATAAGAATGGAATTGACGACACTATAAAGCTTCTGGACTATCTTGATATGTCGCATTATGGATGGGTCAATTACGATCTGTCGGATAGGGCGACAATGATTCTTTCTGAGATTTCTAGCTGCGATTTTTACGGTAAAACATCTGGCGCGGATAACGTTCACAGGAAATGCATAGCGAGTGTTGCTGAGTGGATTTTGAATAGCGAAGGCTCAGGTGGAATAGACTATGAGTCTCAAAAAAATACGATTTTATCTGTGGCTTCTTTGCAGGTGAACTTATTCAATAAATAAATGTAGCAAATATCACCCTCTATTGGCTTGGTTTAGTCGGTAGAGGGTGATATACTATAAATGTAGCCAGGAAGGGCCACACAGCGAAAGGAAAGAAAATGGCACAGAAATACACCACCCGCACCGAGGCTATCGAGCGTGAGATTATCGAGGTTATCGAAGCAAGCGACGCAAAAGCCGATGATTACAATGTTGAAGCCATTGCAGATTTAGCGATTGGCGACTACGAAGACGGATACGTACTCAAGGTAGACGAAAGTGAATTCTGGAGCATCGTAGCCGACAACGAAATCTAAACAGTAGTACAAAGTTCCGCAGGCTCCCTAAGCCTGCGGCACTATCAATAAAAGGAAAATGGAAATGAAATGGTATCAACTGCGCAAGAGGGCAATAAAACAGCCGCTTAAGCCAGGTAGCCCTGAGTGGATGAAGAAAATCACTGCATCCAAGGTTGCTGCGATTCTAAAAGTCTCGCCGTACACCTCTAAATATGCCATATGGCACACAATGAAGGGAAACATTGAGGGGCAGTCGCCTACTCATGAGGTTGCTCAACGCGGGCACATCTTAGAAGACGCTATCGCCCAATGGTACACGCAGCAGCACCCCGAATATTCTGTTCTAAATCCGCATGGTCTAGCATGGAGCCGTGAAGTAATCACTGCCACGCCTGATCGATTAATAGTCATTCCCGAGGCTGGCAAGAAGTCACCCGAGGTAGTAGCGCTACTAGAGTGCAAGACCGCCATGAATGGGGCAGAATGGGGTGCTTCTGGTTCGGGTGCTGATGGTATACCCCTGGGATATTATGCTCAGGTGCAGGCACAGATGTTTTGTACGGGCGTAAAAAAGTGTATTATTGCGGCATTGATCGCAATGCAGTTCCGTGAGTACACCATAGAGTACGACGAACAATATGTAGAACGCATGCGTCTAGAGTGTTCAGAATTTGCTGCGTCTCTCGAATATGGTGTAGAGCCTGACTTTTCAGAAGAAGAGGGTGACATGTCGATCTATGAGGCTGCGCGCGAGCTGCACCCTGAAATTGACGACACACTTGTGGTTGCGTCAAATGATGCAGCTGTTCGCATTGAGCGCTTCCAACGGATCAAGAAATTGTATAAGCAGACTGAGGCTATAGCTAAGAATTGGGCTGCCATTGAGATGGGGCGCGCCGCTGAGCTTGAGTATAATGGGCGACCTATTGCTAAGCGTCAGGCGCGCGGGCAGGGGAAGCCATTTGTTGTATTCAAGTAATTAGTGATGTATTTCACCCTCTCCCAGCTTGGTTTAGTCGGTAGGGGGTGATACACTAGAGATACAAGGAAAGGAAAAGAAGAATGAAAAAAGGAAAAATCATCTGGGAAGTCCGCAACCGCATCATGCACGGATGGGCAATCACTAAAGAAGGTGTAGGCTTCCACCTGCTGATCGAACGCGACGACCCGACCGCTACCCATATAGAACTAACCATGCAGGGGCGCGTAATCCTAGCAGATGATTATGAGGTGCAAGAATCCGAGATACGCGATCTGCTATTCGACGAAATCCTAACTGAGACCAATAGCCCGATGCTGGCAAACCAGGAATACGAAGAATCCGTATCCTGCTCAAAAGAATCAGCAGAAAAATTCTTCACCCACGCGTACGAATCAATGCTATAAGCATCCACTCAGAAAGACAGGACACAGAAAATGGTACAGCCACAGCCAGGAAACCAAATCTCACGCAACCAACAAAGTAGCCAAATCGCAATACGCGACCTGCAAAAAAAAATAATCGAGCCGCAAAAAGAATTCATTGCCGCCGCAATGCCGAAGCACATGCAAGGTGACGTACTCGACTGGCTCGCAGCCGCGTCATTGGTAATCAGGAATGACACTAAACTTGTATCTTTGGCACTGAATGATCCTTTGCAGCTTACAGTGATGCTGCAGAAATCGGCTCGGTATGGTCTTACCCCTGGTACGGATGAAATATATTTTGTGCCACGCGGACGCGAAATAGTAGCAGACATAGGCTATAAAGGGTGGGTCGAGCTAATCCGTCGCGCCGGGTATGCAAAGAACATTCACCGAATAGCAGTACGCGAGGGCGATAAATTCGAGTACGTCGAGGGTGTAGACGAATCACCTAAATATATGCGCGCGCCAGATGAGGAGCGTGGGCAGCTAGTGAAAGCTGTCGCATGGGTCGAATATAACGACCTCGCAGGTGGCGGTATATCACCCGTGGTGCAGGTTGGCAAAGATCGCATACAGGAGGCTATGGATGCGTCGCAGACAGCTCGGAGTAAATTCTCGCCGTGGCAGAAATACCCCGAGAAGATGTGGCTGAAAACAGCATTGCGTGAGCTTGCTGGCGTTGTCGAGTGGTCTGCGGAAGAGCGGCGCACAACCGCGCTTGCTGCGATTCGTGAGCGGCGCGAGCTTGAGCTTGAGGCTATGCGAGCTGAGACTGAGCGCGTGCAGGCCGAGGTGGCAATGATAGAGGCTAAGGCCAAGCTGCTTGAGCTGCAAGCAGCACAAGCATCTAATGAAGTATGACTTATTTCACCCTCTCCCAGCTTGGTTTAGTCGGTAGAGGGTGATATACTATAAATGTAGCCAGGAAGGGCCACACAGCGAAAGGAAAGAAAAATGAAAAAAGCAACAATCTCTGATAAGTATGAGATTCTACAAGACGATTTTATTGAAGTTTTCGGAGAAAAACTTTATAGGATACGCGCATTGAGGTCTTTCTCAGACGTGATTAAAGGCAACATTGGTGGGTACATAAAAAGGTACGAAAATCTAGCTCAGTCCGGCAACGCATGGGTGACTGGAGACGCACAGGTGTACGGCAACGCACGGGTGACCGGAGACGCACGGGTGTACGGCAACGCACAGGTGTACGGCAACGCACGGGTGACCGGAGACGCACGGGTGTACGGCAACGCACAGGTGTACGGCAACGCACGGGTGTACGGAGACGCACGGGTGTACGGCAACGCACAG
>ERZ773021.241-NODE-241-length-33451-cov-378.82_pt1 | contig 33451 bp, 27 predicted proteins | sample MGYA00511668_ERZ773021 | MGnify/ENA primary metagenome ERZ773021 (study PRJEB29015, sample SAMEA2737961) | human oral metagenome | biome: human oral; feature: human-associated habitat; material: dental | place: China | collected 2032 ... | reverse complement strand
CTCGTATCCCATCGCAGACCCGTGAGCGCGTCAAGCAGGTGGCTGCCGAGCTCGGGTACCGCCCACACGGCGGGGCGCGGGCCCTGGCCTCGCACCGAACCTCCCTCATCGGCCTGGTCTCCGAGATCGTCACCAGTCCCTTCGCGGCCGCCACGATCCGTGGGATCCAGGACACCGTCCGGGCCGCCGGCTACACCCTGTTCATCGTGCCGACCTCGACGGAGGCCACCGTGGATGGTGAGGCCTTCGAGACGCTGCTGAAGTCCCGGGTCGAGGGGATCATCTATGCCACCGGCTGGAACTGCCGGGTTCGCATGCCGGCGCAGGCCCGCGAGATCCCCACCGTCCTGGTCCACTGCATCGACCCGGTCTCGGGCCTTCCCTGCGTGCGCCCTGACGAGGAGCAGATGGGGCGCCTGGCCGCGCAGGCGCTCTTGGAGGGCCACCACCGCGACATCGGTGTCATCGAGCTCGACCCCAACGACGGTGAGGCCGCTCCGGGGCGGCGCGTCGGCTGCCGGACCTACCTGGAGCAGGCCGGCATCCCCTGGAGCACCGTGCACGTGGCTGTCGGCCACGGCACCGCCCGAGACGGGTATGCGGCCACCTCCCGCCTCCTGACGGACCATCCCTGGCTGACCGGGCTTGTGTGCGGCAACGACTGCATGGCGATGGGCGCCTATGCCGCGATCCGTGAACAGGGGCTGAGGGTGCGTGAGGACGTGGCCGTCATCGGGATTGACGACCAGGAGCTCATCGCCGACCAGGTTCATCCAGCCCTGACGACGGTCGCGCTGCCCTTCGAGGAGATGGGGCAGGTGGCCGTCTCCCACCTGCTGGCCCTCATGGAGGGCGAGGAGGTACCTGCTGAGACGCTCCTGCCGGGCAGGATCATCCGTCGTTCCTCGGCCTGACAGCGCATCGCGCCGTCTCTGCGGCCGGGGACATTGTACGCGTACGGGTGCGCAACCTTCCTGGCGGGGACATGCTGCGCCGTCGGGGACAGGATTCCGGTCCCCGACGGCGTCGAACGTCCCCGGCCGCAGGGGTATGTCCCCGGCCGTGAGGGAGGCTCTGCCGCTCAGGAGCGCCGACGGCGCAGGCGCAGTGCGTAGGCGCCGGTCGCGGCGGCGGCCGCCCCCAGGGCGCCCAGGGTCAGGGAGGTGCCGGTGCGGGCCAGCGGGAAGCGGGCGGAGACACTCTTACCGGCCGCAGCGGCGGTGGGGCTCGCCGACGCCGATGCCGCCTTCGCCTGGCCACGGGCCGGCCCCTGGACGGCGGGCTTGCCGGCCCCGGGGGAGTCGGGGCCCTCGGCCGGGGCGCCGGCGTCCTGAACGGAACCCAGGTGCCACAGGCTCAGGGAACCCAGATGAGCCGGGCCGCCCTCGGCGTAGAGCGAGACCCCCGTGGCGTCTTGTTCGGGGTAGACGGTCTGGGTGATGACGGGAGTGCCGTCGGCCGCGAAGACCTCCACGGAGTGGGCGTCAACAATGACGCGCAGGTGGACCTGTCCCTTGCTGTCCGGTGACAGGGGCGCGGTGGAACGACCCGGGAACTTCGGGGAGAAGTCGGTGACCCCGGAGTGGGTGCGGTCCACGACGAGCTGCTTGGCCTGGGAGTCATAGCCGATGAGCGTGTACTGCTCGCCGTTGTCGAGGACCTTGAGACCGGCGAAGGAGGAGGCGCCGGAGCTCAGGTCCACACTGATGTCCAGGGAGGTGCCCTGAGCGGCCTGTCCGAGGGAGGTCACGCCCACCGGGATGTCGGTGTCCTTCCGGGTGAGCTCCTGGCCGGTGCGCAGGGACTCCAGAGCGGTGACGGGCTGAGCGGTCAGGCGCAGCTTGCCGTTCACCCGGGTCAGTCCCATCTCGCGCACCGTCGACATGGCGGTGCGCCAGGTGGTGGTGGGCAGGTCGCGCACGTAGGCCCAGTTGCTCATCCAGCCCACCTGGTAGCGCTTGCCGTTGGGGACGTTGTCCCAGGTGACGGCGGCGTAGTAGTCCTTGCCGTAGTCCAGGCGCGGGACGACGTCGGCTCCGGAGAAGGCCTTCGTGTCCGACTGGAGGATCTGGTCGACCATGAGGTGGCCCCAGTCCTCGGCGTTGCCGTTGTGGTCCTCGATGACGAGGCGGGCCTTGCGGCCCTTGTAGGCCGCCACGTTCATGCTCGTCCACTCCAGGGTCCCGGAGTTGTTGCCGGTGGCGGAGGCGACGACTTTGCCGTCCACGACGAGGTTGACGGAGGTGTTGTCCGCGATGGGGGAGGCCTTCTTGTCCGAGGCGCGCACCTCGTCCAGGAGGATGTGTCCCCAGGGGCCGGTGGCCGTGTCGGTCACGACGATCTGGGCGGACTTGCCCTTGAGGTCGCTGACGTCCCAGCTCTGCCAGTTGAGCTCCTCCAGGTTGCGGCCGGTGGCCGAGCGCACCACCTTGCCGTCGACGATCAACTCGACGACGCTCACCCCGGAGCCCCCGTCGGCGCCGCCCTCGGGGCGCGGGTTGTTGCCGCCGCCCATGAGGAGGTTGAGGTAGGCGGAGTCGATGGTGAAGGTCGGTGAGGTCGCGGTGCCGGTGGTGGCATCCGAGCCCTGCCCGGTGGCGGCGTCGAGATAGGTGTTGAGCAGCCCGGCGCTGGAGTGGTTGACCAGCGGCTGCTGGCCGGGGGTGGCGCCCTGAGGGGGCGTGGCCCCGAAAACACTGCCCTCCACGGTCCAGCCCTCCCAGGAGCCGTCGAAGCCGGCCAGGAGCCTGCCGCCGCCGTTGTCGCCGGTGGCCTGCGGGTTGTAGGGGTGCTTGCCGCCGGCGGTGCGCAGGTTGATGTAGGACGAGGAGATCGTGAACTCATCCGAGGTCAGTGTGCCGGTGTCGGCGTCGCCGCTGCCGAAGGAGTCCACGTAGGCCTTGCCCTGGTGCCCGGGCAGGTCACCGGTGGCCGGGCCCGAGCCGAAGGCGGCGCCGTCGGCCTTCCAGCCGGCGTAGCCGTTCTCGAAGTCGGCCAGGGTCGTGCCCTCCTCACCGCTGTAGTGGGGGATCTCGTTGGGGGTGAAGGTGGTGCCGTCCCAGCTGCCCACGAAGTACTGGGCGGAGTCGGCCACCGTGACTACCAGGACCCACTTGACCTCCTTGGAGCTGCCGTCGACCGGCAGCGGGAAGAAGTCCGGGCACTCCCACACGGCCGAGGTGATGCCCTCCCCGCCGAAGCTGGACTGCTCGGTCCAGTGGATGAGGTCGGGGGAGGAGTAGAAGGAGACGCGGTGCTCGGTGGCGTGGGAGACCACCATCGTCCAGCGCCCGGAGGTCTGGTCCCAGAAGACCTTCGGGTCGCGGAACTCCTTGGAGCCGATGTCCAGGACCGGGTCACCGTTGTTGTACAGGTTCCAGGTACGGCCCTTGTCCGTGGAGTAGGCCAGGGACTGGGACTGGTTGCCGCCGACGTCGGCCCGCGTCCACACCGCGACCATCGCCGGGTTGTCCGGGCTGCCCAGGCCTGAGGTGTTCTTGGTGTCGATGACCGCTGATCCGGAGAACACCCCGTACTGCGAGGTGTGCGGGATCGCCACCCCCAGCTCCTGCCAGTGGACCAGGTCCTTGGAGACGGCGTGGCCCCAGGACATGTTGCCCCAGTCCGAGCCCTCGGGGTTGTACTGGTAGAACATGTGGTACTCGCCGTCGTAGTAGACGAGTCCGTTGGGGTCGTTCATCCAGTTCTTCTGGGGGGTGTAGTGGCTCTGCGGGCGCCACCGCTCGCCGGACTGGTCGGCCTTCGGGGCCGTCGGTGCGTTCGGTGCGGTGGAGGCCGGTCGGGCCTGGCCGGAGGCGGCTGCGGGCATGGAGGCCAGCGTAGAGCCGGCTGCCAGCAGGCAGAAGGCGGTCAGGGCGCTGAGTGCTCGGGTGGTCCGACTCATGTGCTGTCCTCCGGGAAGCGGGCTCGGCGTGAACGTGGGTGGGCGCCGTTGCGGGGCCGGGCGGTGCTCAGGGACTGCCGCCCCGTTTCCTACGCCGATCCGATAACGCGCGTTAGCGCCGGTAATAAGTTACGCGGACCCTCGACGTCGGGCAAGCAATCAGGGGCGAGTCCCGATCAACATCGGGGACGTCTCAGGGTGCTCCCCGATACCCGGTGGCGGGCCTCGTCGCCCAGACTGTTTGCCATGACGCAGCAGCAGTACCCCGGTCAGTTCAGCCAGTCCGCCCGCTCCGAGGGCGCGGGCGCCGCCTCCGGTCGGACGGGCGAGTTCTTCCGTTTCCGCGACTCCCTGCCCCGCCGCTCCCGCGAGCACCGCATTCTCGGTGGTGTCTGCGGGGGGCTGGCCGAGGCCTGGAACATGCCTGTCACCGCGGTGCGCGTCGGGGTGATCCTGGCCAGCTTCCTGCCCGGCCCCATGTTCCTGGTCTATGTCGGAGCCTGGTGCCTCATGCTCGACGAGCCCGCCCCCGCCCAGTACTGACTGTTCTCAGCCTGCCCGGGCGGGTCCGAGCCGACTGGCCGGGGCCGTGACAGTCGTCCGGAGACCTTTAGCGCTTCGGTAACACGACCCGTACCAGACTCACGACTACCGACATCGGCCGAGGACGTCGACGTCTTCGGCCTCGTAGAAAGAAAGGTGATGGCTGTCTCTTCGCTCTCCTCGATGCTTCTCTCCTGCCGTCTGTCCCTCACTCGTTTTCTCCTGACGCATGCCCGTCCCTGCTGCCATCGGTTCCAGGCGGCGCCTCGGGGCCACGCGTGAGCGATGGGCTGCGCCCGCCTCGCCACCCCCGGTTCCACGGGTGACGCGGCGGGCGCAGCGTGCTGCTGAGTGGGGGTCGTCGACGCATGCGGGGGCAGAGCTCCTGCTCCTGCACGCATCGAGTGCCCCGGTCGCGAAATGAGGGCGGCGGCTTCGCGGGAAGGCGCCGTCGATGGGAGGATCGAGCCGTGACCGACACCGTGAATGCCGCAGCGACCGACATCGAGTTCCTCTCCGCCTACGACCAGGGCTTCGCCCGCGTCGCCGCCGTCACCCTGCCGGTGGTGCCCGTCGACCCGGCCGCCAACGCCGCCGCCATCATCGAGCAGGCCCGCGCCCTGGCCGAGGATGGCGTCTGCCTGGCCGCCTTCCCCGAGCTGTGCCTGACGGGCTACGCCATCGACGACCTCCTGCTGTCCGACGTCCTGCTGTCCGACGTGCTCACCGCCATCGAGACCCTGCGCGCCGCCAGCGCCGACCTCCTGCCCGCCCTCGTCGTCGGCGCGCCCCTGCGCCTGGGCGACCGCCTCTACAACTGCGCCCTGGTCATCCAGGGCGGGCGGGTGCGCGGCGTCGCCCCCAAGTCCTATCTGCCCACCTACCGGGAGTTCTACGAGAAACGGCACTTCGCCCCCGGCGACGCCCTGCCCGCCGGGGTGGAGAGCATCGAGCTGCCCGGCGTGCGCAGCGGTTCCGACGGCGCTGAGAGGACCGAGAGCGCCGACGGCTCCGGTGATACGGAGCCGGTCGCCCGGGTCCCCTTCGGGGCAAACCTCCTGTTCGAGGTCGAGGACGTTCCCGGCCTGACCTTCCACGTCGAGGTCTGCGAGGACATGTGGGTGCCCGTCCCGCCGTCGTCGCTCGCGGCGCTGGCCGGGGCGACGGTCCTGGTCAACCTCTCCGGCTCGCCCATCACGGTGGGGCGGGCCGAGGACCGTGAGCTGCTGGCCCGCTCCTCCTCGGCCCGGGGGCTGGCCGCCTACGTCTACGCCGCCGCCGGGCAGGGCGAGTCCTCCACGGACCTGGCCTGGGACGGTCAGACCCTCGTCTACGAGAACGGCGAGCTGCTCGGCACCACCGAGCGCTTCCCCGACGGGCCGCGCGCCACCGTCGTCGACGTCGACATCGAGGGCCTGCGCGCCGAGCGCCTACGCCAGGGGACCTTCGCCGACAACGCCCGCACCCTGAGCTCCCCGGTCGCCGGCGCCCCGACCGCGGCCACCACCTTCACCGATCCGGCGGCCTTCCGGCGCATCCGGATCAGCGCCGCCGACCTGGCCGCCCCGCGCACGGACATCGGCCTGCGCCGCCGCGTGGACCGCTTCCCCTTCGTGCCCGACGACCCGGCCCGACTCGCCCAGGACTGCTACGAGGCCTACAACATCCAGGTGGCCGCCCTCGTCCAGCGCCTGGGGGCCATCGGCAACCCCAAGATCGTCATCGGCGTCAGCGGCGGCCTGGACTCCACCCACGCCCTCATCGTGGCCGCCCGCGCCATGGACCGCCTGGGTCGGCCCCGTTCCGACATCCACGCCATCACCATGCCCGGCTTCGCCACGAGCGCCGGCACGCGCCGCAACGCCGAGGACCTCGCCGTCGGCCTGGGCTGCACCTTCGAGGAGCTCGATATCCGGGCCACCGCCACCCAGATGCTCACCGAGATGGGCCATCCCTACGGCGAGTACGCCCGCACCGGGGTCCTGCCCGAGGGAGCGAGCAAGCGGGACCTCTACGACGTCACCTTCGAGAACGTCCAGGCGGGCCTGCGCACCGACTTCCTCTTCCGCATCGCCAACCACCGCGGCGGCATCGTCCTGGGCACCGGGGACCTCTCCGAGCTCGCCCTGGGCTGGTGCACCTTCGGGGTGGGCGACCAGATGGCCCACTACGGCGTCAACGCCGGCATCCCCAAGACCCTCATCCAGCACCTCATCCGCTGGGTGGTTGCCGAGGAACTGTTCGACGACGCCGTCGGCCGCACGCTGCTGTCCATCCTGGACACCGAGATCAGCCCCGAGCTGGTGCCGGCCGGGGCCGGTGGCGCCATCCAGTCCACCCAGGCCAAGATCGGCCCCTACGCCCTGCAGGACTTCACCCTGTGGCACGTGCTGCGCCGCGGCTCGCGCCCCAGCCGCATCGCCTTCCTGGCGCTGCTGGCCTGGCGCGACGCCGATGCCGGGGACTGGCCCGAGGGGCTGCCGTCGTCGGAGAAGGTGGCCTACGACCTGCCCGAGGTCCGGCGCTGGCTCGAGCTGTTCCACCGGCGCTTCTTCACCAACCAGTTCAAGCGCTCCACCCTGCCCAACGGGCCCAAGGTGGTGGCCGGCGGCTCGCTGTCGCCCCGCGGGGACTGGCGCATGCCCTCCGACGCCGCCGCGACCGCCTGGCTGGCCGAGCTTGAGCGCAACGTGCCGCGGGTGTGAGGCTCCCGTGAAGAACCGGGACTATTGTCCTACGGTGTGAGGTACAACACAATGTGGCGCGCGAGGCGTCTTGTGTTCGGGAATGATGAGATTAAAACGCTTACTTCCTGCGGAAACGTCCGGTGATGTGTTGGTAACGCGCGTTATCTTCGTTGGTTTTGTGCGCTTCTGTGTGAAAGTGGTGGGCGTCTGAGTGGTGGCGATCACGCTGATCCTTTTTATCGTCGCCCTGTCACACACGTTGCTGTTGCCCAGGCCATACACACCCTCGGCGGCAGCCCGGATGGGAAAGGTCCCCGCCCATGGTCTGCCTGGTCGTAGCCGCGCACGGACATCTGGCTGAAGGTCTCGTCGCCTCCTCAGCGATGATCGTCGGTCCCAGTGACGACGTCGTCGCCGTCACCTTCGAGCCCTCCGAGGGTCCCGATGACCTGCTGGAGAAGTACGCCGCCGCGGTCGAGGCCTCCTCCAGCCAGGAGTACCTCATCCTCGTCGACCTCTTCGGCGGCAGCCCCTACAACGCCGCCGCCCGGTTCGCGGCGGGACGCGACGATGCCGACGTCGTCACCGGGGTCAACCTGCCCATGGTCATCGAGGTCCTGTCCCGACGTCTCACCGGCGCTGGTCTCGCCGAGCTCGTGGAGGCCGCCCGCACCTCCGCCGTCGACGGCGTCAAGGTCCTCTCCGAAGTCTTCACCCCTGCCCCCACCACCACTTCCGACGATGAAGGAGACGAGCTCTGATGGACGTCAAGCTCCTGCGTATTGATTCCCGCCTGGTTCACGGACAGGTCGCCAACAACTGGGCCGGATCCCTGGGCGCCGAGGCCATCCTCGCCGTCTCCGACGGCGCCGCCAACGACGAGCTGCGCAAGACCCTCATGCTGCAGACCGGCGGCGGCAAGGTGAAGGTCCACGTGCTGGGCGTGGAGAAGGCCGCGCGCGTCTACAAGAACCCCAAGTACGAGACCCTCAAGGCCGTCATCGTCGTCGAGACCCCGGCCGACATCGTGCGCCTGCTCGACCTGGGCGTGGAGGCCAAGGAGGTCAACGTCGGCGGCATGACCTTCAAGCAGGGCACCAGCCAGGTCTCCCAGGCCGTCTACGCCAGCCCTGCCGACGTCGAGGCCTTCAAGGAGATCGACTCGCGCGGCATCAAGCAGTACATCCAGCAGGTGCCCTCCACCGCGAGCTCCGACCTCATGGGGGCCCTCAAGGAGAAGGGCCTGCTCTAAGGGCGCGGCTTTCGTCCCCACACCTCCCTCGCACACCTCCATCCCGTCACCTGTCGGTGGCGGGCTCAGCAGGAGTGTGCTGTCAACCCTCACATGAGAGAGACATACCGTGCATGACATCAATCTGATCCAGATCATTCTGGTCACGCTCGTGGCGTTCGTCGCGGGTATGGCCAGCGTCCTGGACGAGCGGCAGTTCCACCGCCCGCTCGTCGCCTGCACCCTGACCGGTATCGCCCTGGGCAACCCCGCCGTCGGCATCATGGTCGGTGGCTCACTGGAGCTGATCGCCCTGGGCTGGATGAACGTCGGTGCCGCCATGGCCCCCGACTCCGCCCTGGCGTCCACCGTCTCCACCATCATCGCCGTGGCCTCGGTCGGTGACGCCTCCTCCACCAAGGGCGCCATCGCGGCCGCCATCGGTGTGGCCGTCCCGCTGGCCGTCGCCGGCCAGGCCCTGACGATCTTCGTGCGAACGATCGCCATCTTCTTCGCCCACCAGGCCGACCGCTTCGCCGAGCAGGCCAACTACCGGGGCATCGCCATCATGCACTTCACGGCCCTGGGCCTGCAGGGACTGCGCGTCGCCATCCCGACCGCAGTGGTTGCCGCACTGGCCTCGGGTGACACGGTCAAGCACGCCCTCGACGCCATTCCGAAGGTCATCACCGAGGGCCTGGGCATCGCCGGAGGCTTCATCGTCGTCGTCGGTTACGCCATGGTCATCAACATGATGAAGGCGCGCAAGCTCATGCCCTTCTTCTTCCTGGGCTTCATCTTCGCCACCTTCGCCACCACCGTGGGCGGCTCGGCCTCGATCGGTGACCACAGCAAGGGCATCGACAAGTGGGTCATCGACCTCGCTCCCAACGGCGCCACCCTCGTGGCGCTGGGCATTCTGGGGGCCTGCCTGGCCGTCATCTACGTCCAGCTCAACCCTGAGTTCCACGACTCCGTGCGCCTGCCCGCCGCCGCCTCCCCCGCGGCCAGCGGCGGCTCCAGCAGCGACCTGGATGACGACCTCGACGACGAGCTCGACTGAGCTGGAAGAAGGAAGACTCTCATGACTACTGAAACCGCTCCGACCACCTCGGAGAAGATGCTCACCACTCGTGACCTGCGCCGGATGTACTGGCGCTCCACCTTCCTGCTCGGCTCCTTCAACTTCGAGCGCATGCAGGCCATGGGTTTCTGCTACACGCTCATGCCCGCCATCCGGAAGTTCTACCGCGACGACAAGAGTGCCCAGGCCGCCGCTCTCAAGCGGCACCTGGAGTTCTACAACACCCACCCCTGGGTCTCCTCGGTCGTCTTCGGCGTCACCGCCGCCATGGAGGAGCAGAAGGCCAAGGGCGAGGAGATCTCCGAGGAGACCATCACCTCGGTCAAGGTCGGCCTCATGGGGCCGCTGGCCGGCGTCGGCGACCCCATCTTCTGGGGGACCGCTCGCCCCGTCCTGGCGGCGCTGGGCGCCTCCCTGGCCCTCAACGGCTCGATCGTGGGCCCGCTGCTGTTCTTCGTCGGCATCAACCTCCTGCGTGTGCTCACCCGCTGGTACGGCCTGAAGTTCGGCTACGAGCGCGGGACCGAGATGGTCACCGAGGTCGGCGGCGGGCAGCTGAAGAAGATCACCCAGATGGCCGCCATCATGGGGCTGTTCGTCATGGGCGCCCTGGTCTCCAAGTGGACCACCATCAAGTTCCCGACCGTGGTCTCCAAGGTGGCCGACCCCGACACCCAGATCGTCAAGGTGACGACTGTCCAGAGCATCCTCGACCAGCTGCTGCCCGGTCTGGCGGCGCTGGGCCTGACCTTCCTGTGCATGTGGTTGCTCAATAAGAAGGTCAATGCCCTGTGGATCATCCTGGGCATGTTCGCCGTCGGCATCCTGGGCCGCTGGACCGGCTTCCTGGGAGTCTGACGACGGCATCCGCTTCCCGTCTCTGAGCGGGGAGGGGGCGCAGGACTTGCTTCCAGCCCCCTCCCCGTTCCGTGTATTCGGTAGAATGCGCGGGGCCGGCGCTGGCTCTCCCGGCGCGCCATCAGTGCTCCACCGGGTCCGCCGATGCCTTGTCCCGGCTCTCCTCCTCCCGCGCCGCTCCGACGTCGTCCCCGTCCTCCGCCCCCTGCAGCAAGGAACCCGCGTGACCCGACTCCTCGTCACCGACCTGGACGCCACCATCGTCTTCGACCGCTCCGTGTCACCTGCCGACCGTGAGGCCATGGCCCGCTGGCGGGCCGCCGGCAACCTCCTGGCCGTGGACACCGGCAAGTCCTCCTTCGCCACCCGCGACGTCCTGGCGCCCCTGGGCGTCGACTTCGACTACGGCGTCGTCTTCACCGGGGCGGTCCTCATCGACGGCGGCTACCGGGTCCTCTCGGCCCGCTACCTGCCCGACGGCGTCGCCCGCGACGTGGCGACCCGCACCGTTGACCTGCCGGGGGTGACCACCTACGCCACCACCATCGAGACCGACTACATCCTGGCCGACAACAACGAGGAGATCTCCTCCATCCTCGCGGTCTTCGAGCACCTGAGCCTGGAGGAGATGGATGCCCACCGCTTTATCGGCGTGCCCCTGCGCGTCACTGACGACGCCCTGCGCGAGCGCCTCTACCACGACCTCACCGGGCGCTGGGAGGGTGCCCTGGACTGCCACCGCAACCAGGAGTTCCTCGACGTCGTGCCCGCCGGCGCCACCAAGGGCGCGGGACTGCGCGCCCTCCTGGACGGGCCGTTGGCGGGGCAGGACATCGAGGTCTGGACCATCGGCGACTCGTGGAACGACCTGGACATGCACGCCGTCGCCGACCACGCCGTCGCCCTGCCCTGGTCCCCGCCGGAGGTGACGGCCGCGTGCGAGACCACCGTGGGCTCCATGGCCGAGCTCATCACCACGATCCTGGAAGGCGACCGGCATGAGTGAGAACAGCAAGACCGACGGCGCGCAGACCCTGGGTACTCGGGTGCGCGACTGGTTCAACGGCGGGGATCCCGACGGGCGCGCCAAGCTGCGCGCCTGGGCCACCGGGGACGACGGCCGCTGGCGCGGCTACACCCACTCCATGGGCAAGTACGTCACCTGGCTCATGGTCATCGCCTGCATCCTCTACCCCTTCACCCGGGGCATCGGCTCGATCCTGGCCCTGCTCGTGGCTATCTTCCTCATGGGTGGACGGGCCATGATCGAGCGGCAGGTGCGCCGCGACATCTCCGACCTGGAGGAGGCCAAGCGCCAGTGGGGGCTCACCCGCAACGCTGAGTACCTGCGGTTCATGACCCTGCGCGCCGAGGGGCTGCTCGAGGACAACAAGATCCTCACCCCCGACTCGCGCAGCCTCCTGCAGGGCTATGCCCAGTGGGCCCACGAGCGCCTGGAGCGCGAGGACAAGAAGCAGGCCAAGAAGGCCCGCAAGGAGGAGAAGAGGGCCCGCCGGGAGGGAGCGGGTCACGAGTCTGACGAGTCCGCTGACGCTGCGGCGAAGAATGAGGAGAATAAGGCTGCTGACGGCTCCTAGCGATCCTGGGCGGCTCGCGGGCCGCCCGCAGGCCGCTGCGAGGCGGCTGGAGACCGGCAGGACCGGAACGGAAAGGACTCCCATGCCACGCAGGCTCATCTCCACCGACCTGGACGGCACCATCGTCTTCAACGGGACGATCTCGCTGCGTGACCGCGAGGCAATGGCCCGGTGGCGGGCGGCCGGCAACCTCCTGGTCATCAACACCGGCAGGTCGGTCTCGGCGCTGGAGCACGTCGTGGTACCCATGGGCCTGGAGTTCGACAACGCAATCCTCTACACGGGGGCCGCCATTGTGGATGCGGACATCCGGGTGCAGTGCTCCACGGCGCTGCCGGCCGGCGTCGTCGAGGACATCCTCGACTTCGTCGAAGGGGCGCCGGGCGTCACCGTCTTCACCACCGGACTGGACGAGGACCTGCTCATCTACGACACGATCGGCTCTGGCTCCGAGCTGCTGACCCTGTTCCGGCCAGCCACCCGGCGTGAGCTGGACGGGCGTGAGGTCATCGGGGTGCCGATGCGCTTCACCGATCCGGAGATGGCTGCGCGCACCGAGACCTACCTGCGCCGGCGCTGGGAGGGGCAGGCGGTGGGCTTCCGCAACCAGGACTTCATCGACGTCGTGCCCGCCTCGGCCTCCAAGGGGGAGGGCCTCAGGCGGCTGGTGGCGAGCCTGGCCGAGCCGCCCGCCGGGGAGGCGGACAGGGTGTCCGGGACGGGCTCGGCCAGCGGGGCCGGGGCGGCTCCGACCGACGAGGCGAGCGAGATGCCGGTCGGTGGCTCGGCGGGGCTCGGCGTCGAATCGCTCCCACCGGAGCCGGTGGAGACCTGGTCCATCGGGGACTCCTGGAACGACATCTCCATGCACGCCGCCGCCGACCACTCCTACGCCCTGCCCTGGTCCCCGCCGGAGGTGGTGGCCCAGTGCGACGGCACGGTCTCCAGCCTGGCCGACCTCATCGACTCCCTCATGGGGCGACCGACGCTCTAACCCCCACACACTTCGACAGAAGCTTCAGAATCGACGCGGCTCCGGGTCTTTTTTGAAGATTCGGTCGAAGTGTTGCGGCGTCGCAGCGTTGGTGCGCTGGTGCGCTGATGCGCCGGCGGGCCGAAGTGTTGTGGCGCGCGGCGGGAGCGGGGAGCGCGGGCTATGCTCGCCGGCATGCGTCTGCTCGCCACGGATCTCGACGGCACCCTCGTCTTCCACCGCGCCGTCGGGCAGGCCGACGCCGAGGCCCTCGTGCGCTGGCGGGCGGCCGGCAACCTCCTGGTGCTGGCCACGGGGCGTTCGGTGCGGCTGGTGCAGCACGCCGTCGAGGTGGCCCGGGCCTCGACGTCCATCGGCCTGGACTACGACTACGCCGTGTGCGCCACGGGCACGACCGTTATCGACGCCGTCGGTCAGGTGCACCGCACCCGGACGCTTGAGGCCGACCAGGTGCGGGCGGTCGTGCGGGCGATCGGCGATGTCGCCCAGGCCCCCGTCTCCGTGTTCGCCTCGACCCTTGAGCGCGACTACGTGCTGGACGACCCGATCGGCCTGTCCACCGACCAGCGCACGCCGCCGGACCGCTTCACCGCGGCGCCCCTGGCGCAGGTCGCGGGCCTGGGAGTGACCTCCATGCCGCTGCACATCCCCGACGTTCGGGCCGCCGCGGCGCTGGCCCGTGGCCTGGAGGAGACGGTGGACGGCATCAGCTGCACCCGCTCGACCGGCTTCGTGGACGTCACGGCCGCGGGGGAGTCGAAGGGGGCGGGCCTGGGCCGGCTCGCCGAGCTCCTGGCCGAGCGGGGCGTGGAGGTCAGTGAGGTGGCCGCCGTGGGCGACTCGTGGAATGACATCTCGATGTTCGAGCGGGCCGACGTCCCCTGCGCGATGGCTGGCGCCCCGGGTGAGGTCGTTGAGGCCGCCGGCGGGCGCACCACCCCGAGCGTGGCCGCCTTCATCGACGCCCTGCTGGGCTGAAGATGGGCCTGCTCACTTCACCGGCACCTCCCGTCCGCCCGCCTGAGCACCGACTGGTTCGGCGCGCCCACACATCGACCGAATCTTCAAAAACGACGCGGCTCCGGGTCGTTTCTGAAGATTCGGTCGAAGTGATGGCGGTGGTTGGTGCCAGCGGCGGTATTGCCAGCCGCGGTGAGGAGGCGGCCGTCGAGGGCCTGCGGGGGAGCGCTGCTCAGGCCTGGGCGTAGCGGTAGACGTTGGTCTCCCGCAGCTCGAAGCCGGCGCGGCGGTAGAGGCGGTTGGCGGCCTCGCGCGAGGGGCGGGAGGTGAGGTCCACGGTGCGCGCGCCCAGCTTCCCGGCGTGCTCGACGGCGGCCTCCACGAGGGCCTGACCGGCACCCTGGCCGCGGGCCTCACCGTCGACGACGACGTCCTCCACCCAGGCGCGCAGGCCCGTGGGGATCGTGAAGGTCGCCAGGGTGAGCATGCCCAGGATCGGTGCGCTCTGGCCGGCCTCGGCCTCGGGCCGGAAGACGAAGAGGAAGACCCCCTCCTGAGCGATGAGGGCCTCGCACTGCTCGGCAGTCAGCGACGGGGCGCTGCGGGAGAGCTGCGGGATGAGGCACTCCATGGCCTCGACGATCTCCGGGCTGGAGGTGGTGACGAGCTCAACGGTCATGAGGAGTTCTCCTGCTGATTGAAAAGAGGCGGCGGGCCGAGACGGGCTGGTCCCGCAACGGCTTCCTGTCAGCCCTGGAGCCTACCGCCTGGGAGCGCTCCGAGCGGCGAGATGCCCCACCGACCGGAAGAATCTGGCGGAGAGTCTCGGCCGGCCGCCAGCGGGCCCGGTCAGGCCGAGCCGCTGATCTCCTTGACGGTGGGATCCATGATGGCGGCCTCGAGCAGGGAGGCGCCGCTGGTCAGGTCCCGCAGTCGCAGCACGTAGGGGTGGTCCACCGTGAACGTGATTGGCTTAGTCTGCTCCGCCGGCGCCGCCATCGCCGCCGCCTGGCCCTCGCTCAAAGCGGCTGCGACGGTGCCCTCCTCATCCAGGATGAGGCGTATCTGCTGGACCACCTGGGTCAGTGCCAGCTCGGGCGCGATCTTGTCCAGGCCCTCGGGCTTGAGCCCCTGCTCCTTGAGGAAGTCGAGGAGCTCTTTGGGCTCGGATGTGAGGTCCAGCTTGGGCAGTGCCAGCTCCACCTCTCGGGGGCGCACCTTGTCCAGGGCCTTGGATGCCTCCGCCCATGTCCCGGCATCCATGGCACTCGGCAGGGTTCCGGCGTCGGGCAGGACGACGTCGAGAGCGAGGTCGGAGTCCCCACCGTCCTGTCCGCCGGCGTAGGCCAGGCGCACTGCCGCCCAGCCCTTTCCGGTGGCGTGGGGGATGGAGCGCGTGTCATGCATGAGGTCGGCCTTGACGGCCTTGCCCCCGGCCAGCGTGAAGTTCCTCTGCGAGGTGCTCCCAGCCTCGAAGGGGGATTCCCACTGGGCCGCGAAGAGCAGCGCGTTCTGCACCACCAGGCGGGTGTCCTGGGTGACATCGATGCCGCTTTCCGGGATGAGGCCGGCCGTGTTGCGTGAGGCCCAGGCATCGAGGTTCTCCTTCATGGAGCTCACGCCGACCTGCTCGATCTCAGTGGAGAACCAGCGCAGCACCGTATCGAGGTAGGTCTGCTTGACCTTGAACGTCTTGTCGTCGGAGATGAGGACGTGGTTGGCCAGGTGAATGAGAGGCTTGTCGGGGGCCTTGTCCGGGTCGAAGCCCTTGAGGTCACTGTCGTAGCGGTTCAGGGAGTTCTGGATGGCTGACCAGGCCCGGTCGCGGTCTTCACCCGAGAGCCCCAGGAGCGCGTCATAGCCTTGGGCCGCGGCGTCCGTGGCGCCGTCGGCCAGGATCGCCAGGACGAAGGCGAGACTGAGCGGGGAGGCCAACGCCGTCGCGGCCGAGTCCTCCTTGAGGTAGCGGGCCAGGAGCTTGCCCCCGAGCTGGTCGCAGGCGGTGGCGGCCTTGGTCACCTGGGAGGCGACGTCGGAGAGACTGACCTTCTCGTGGGCGACCTTGGAGGTCAGCTGCGTGCCCGAGGCCAGGGAGCAGCCGCCCAGCAGCGCCACTGCTGCGGGGACTAGGGCGCCCAGTGCCAGCACCTGACGGCGGGCCAAGCCGCAGTGGTCGGAGGCGGACAGGCTCATCAGGGGATCACGCGGGGTCATGGCGTCAGGTTAGGGAGCCCGCCCGGCCCTGTCAGCGCCTTGGCACGCTCCCACCATGGGGAATCATCCCCGGGCCGGTGGCGGGCGGGCCGCAGCAGTCTGCGCCAGCGACCACTCGATCGGCAGTAAACGGCCCCATCGCGCCGAGACCACGGTGACATGCTCTCCCTGCGGGATCGGCCGCCTCGAAAGCCGGTCAAGAGTAGGCTCCCGACCAAGGTCCCACAACGCCCCGCAGCCACCGCAGCTCCGACGCCGTGCGCCTGCGCCGCCCCCAGGAAGGTCACTAGGAAGGTCACTCATGGTCGAGTCCGCAGCTCACGTCGAGCACGTCTTCGCCGCCGACGAGCTCTTCTTCTCCACCACGGACTCCCACGGGCGCATCCGCCGCGCCAACTCCACCTTCATGCGCCTGTCCGGCTACCCGCGCGGCGCCCTGGTGGGGCGGGCCCACAACGTGGTGCGGCACGCGGACATGCCCGCCGGCCTGTTCCGCTCCATCTGGGACGCCATCGAGGAGGGGCGGGCCGCCAGCGCCTACATCACGAACCGCTCCTCTGACGACGGCCACTACCGCGTCTTCGCCACCATCGTGCCCTCCGGCTCCGGCTACCTGTCTGTGCGCACCCTGCCGATGCTCACCGGCCTGCGCGATGACATCGAGGCCGCCTACGCCCGGGTCCGCGACGTCGAGGAGGCCTCCGCCGCGGCCGGCTCCACCCGCCGGGAGGTGGCCGCTGCCGGGCAGGCCGCCCTCCAGGCCGAGCTGCAGGCCCTGGGCTACGCCGACGCCATCGACTTCACCCGCCGGGTGCTGGTCGCCGAGGTCGGCGAGCTGCTCGCCCACGGCGTCGGCATCCCCGACAGCCCGCAGAGCGAGGGCCCCGTGGCCCGGATCCTGGGCGCCATGGGCCAGATCGAGGCCGAGACCGCCGGGCTGGTCGGCATCCTCCAGGAGGGCCAGCGGCTCGCCGACCTCCTGCGCGAGAGGGCCGGCGAGATCGAGGCCCTCTCGACCCGCCTGGGCACCCTGCGCGAGGCCATGCGCGCCGTCGGCACCGACGTCGAGGTCCTCGGCCACGGAGAGCAGGCCGACGACGTCGCCGCGCGCTGCCAGCAGGTCGACGCCCTGGTCCTGGAGTGTTCCGAGCAGCTCCACCCGCTGAGCAGCCAGATCGAGGCGCTGCGCGGCGACCTGGACTCGGTGAGCTTCCGCATCGCGCTGGCCCGCCTGCACAACCTGGCCGCCGGGCTCTTCGCCCTGCAGATCCTCCAGGGTCAGGACGAGGTTGACGCCAACGACGCCGTCGGCAGCCTCACCGAGCTGTGCTCGGCGCTGAGCGACGGCGCCGATAACCTGACCCAGCGCGTCGGCCTGCTCGACGCGCGCCGCGAGCTGGTGGGCGGTGAGCTGGATGTTGTGGCCGAGGACCTCGGCGTCATCCAGGGCCCGATCCTGGAGGTTCTCGAGGCGGCCGCGGCCGCCGGCGCCGGGCAGGCCGACTCCGTGACCACCGCCCGCACCCTGGCCGAGCAGGGCTTCGGCGAGGCCCGGGACCTGGCCGACCTGGCCGTGCGCCTGCGCGACCTCGAGGTCCCCTTCGAGGCCGAGGCCATCAACAGCGCCCTGGCCGACGTGCGCGCCGCCCTGGCCGAGCTCGGCTAGCCGCGGGCTCAGTCCCGCACCAGCTCCACGAGCACCTCGGCGTGCTCGGTGTGCGGGAACATGTCGAACAGGCGCGAGCGCACCACCCGCATCGAGGGCAGGTGCGCCAGGTCCGCCGCCAGCGTGCGCGGGTTGCAGGAGGAGTAGAGCACCCGCTCCACGCCGGAGGCCTCGATCCGAGTGGCCAGCTGTTCCCCGATCCCGCGCCGGGGCGGGTTGACCACGAGCAGGTCCGGGCGCTGTACCCCGCCGGCGCGCTCCCCAGCGGCCGGGTCCAAGACACGGGCGTCCCCGGCCTCGAAGCGCACCAGGGCCGGGTCCAGACCCATGAGGTCGGCCGCCGCTCGCGCTCCGTCAATGGCCGACGCCGAGACCTCCACCCCCAGCACCTGCCGGCCGGGAGCCGCCAGGGCCAGGGCGAAGCCGCCGACGCCGCAGAACAGGTCCCACACCCGGGCCGGCTCGGCCTGCTCGGCCCAGTTGCGGGCGGTGGCGTAGAGCGCCTCGGCCACGGCCGTGTTGGTCTGGAAGAAGGAACGGGTGGGTAGGTAGAGGGGCAGCTCGACGCGCTCGGCGCGCCGGCCGACCCGGCCATTGCGCCCCGGTGATGGCAGGCTCAGGCGCATGAGGAGGCGGTCCTCGTCGGTCAGGACGATCTCCTCGGGCCCCTCGATGACGGCCTGGTGGACGCTCTGGATGTTGACGGCGGCCACCGCCAGCTGGGGCAGGCGCCGGTGCAGATCCGGCACGGCGGCGCGCAGCCGCTCCAGGTAACGACGGGAACGCAGGACGAAGCGCACCATGAGGTCGTCGTCGGGCGAGGCGGTCACGAGGATGTACTTGAGCTCGCCGCGGCGCGAGGGCACGTCGTAGGGGCGCAGGCCCAGCTCGGTGATGAGGTCGGCCAGCACCGGCAGGGCCGCCTCGATGGCAGGCACGTGCAGCGGGCAGGTGCGCAGGTCGACGCCGCAGCCGGCGCCATCGAGGATCCCCAGGGTGGGGTGGGCGGCGGTCCCGGCCACCGCCATCTTCGCCTTGTTGCGGAAGCCGGTGGGGGCGCTCGCGGCCGGTGCCTGCCACAGGCCGGCCGGGACGTGCTCGGCCAGGAGGGCGGCGACGCGGGACTGCTTGACGGCCAGCTGGTTGGGCATCGGCAGGGACAGGTGGGGGCAGGAGCGACAGGTGCCGGCGTCGTGGAGGGTACAGGACGCCGCGTCTGCTGCGGTCACCGACATGTCCCCTCCCGGTGGTGCGCTCGTGGCCGGGCCGTGGGTGGGGCCGTGACAGGAGCGGCCGGGCCCCGGACGGCTGCGGGCGATGAATGGAGCCGCTTGTCGGACTCGAACCGACGACCTGCTGTTTACAAGACAGCTGCTCTACCAACTGAGCTAAAGCGGCGCGCGGCCGGCCAGGCGGCCGCAGGTGCGTGGGACAGTCTGTCACAGACCGCCCCACGGCGGGAAACCGTGGGAGGCGGTGCTGCGCCCGTCGCCGCCCGGGCCGGCGCGACGGGCCCCGGTCAGCCCTGCTGAGTCGGCTGCGGGCTGGGCTGCTGAGAGGCCTGCTGGCTGGGCTGCGCCGTCGGGGTGGCGGCGGCGACGAGCTCGGTCAGAGAGGTCGGAGTCTGAAGCTTGTTCAGGTCGACCTTCTCGCCCTTGAAGAAGACGGTGGGGGTGCCCTCCAGCTCCCGGGCCTTGAAGGCCTCATCGCCGAGCTTGACCCACTTGCCGTACTTGTCGGAGTCGACGGCCGCCTTGAACTTGCCGGAGACCTCCTTGGGGACGTTCACCTTGGTGGCGGCGGCCACCAGGCCCTCCACCGTCATGTTGCTCTGGTTCTTGGTCTGAATGGCCTGGGAGAAGATCTCGAAGGCGGCGTTGTGGAAGCTCAGGGACTGGGCCGGGGCCTCATCGAGCACCACACCCATCGCGTTCATGACGACGCTGGTCCACTCCTGCTCGAGGAGCTTGCAGGGGTGGAGGGCCAGGGTGATCTTCTTCTCGCTCAGGAGCTGGTTGATCTCCTGGGTGTGGAGGCCCTCGAACTGGGCGCAGTGAGAGCAGGAGTAGTCGAAGTAGATGTCCAGGACGGGGGCCGAGGCGGCGACGGTGTCGAGGGCGGGGCCCTCACCGTAGGTCCAGGAGGCATCGGAGAGGACCTGCTTGGGGATACCACTCTGGTTCGCCTTCGCGGTGGCCAGGCCCTCGCTCGGTGCGGGGAACTTCGACGACGCCTTGTTGTCCTTGGTGCCGTTCTTGGCCTCGATGCCGCGGTAGACGAGGTAGCCGAGTCCGCCGGTCACTCCCAGGCCCGCGACCCCGATGAAACTGCGGCGGGCGATCATGTTGCGGCGCTCGCGGCGGGCTGAGGCCTCGCGCAGCTCCTTGGCCTTGAGGCGCGCGGCCTCACGGCGCTGGGCCTTGGTCTGGCGGGGCTGGTTACTGGACACGCGGTGCTCCTTGTGGTGCGGTGACGAGCGGACGACCAGGAAGACGAATGGTCAACGAGTGATGGCTGTTGTGACGACATTCTGCCCGAGGATCCTGGAGGAAACCACGCCTGGTGTCTGCCGGTGGCAGATTGTGACGCATCGGTCGTCGTTGGCGCGGCGCGTGCAGTCGGGGTCGGGCAGAATCGGGGGGAATCAGACCGAGCGGTCCGAGAGTGACCGGGTGGAGGGGATTGTGACCATGATGGATGGGCCTATGGGCGGTCAGATGGAGGAGCAGATGGTCCTGCTCCAGAACATGTCGACTGAGTGGGGCCGTTGGATGCAGTCCTTGGGTGCCCAGGAGGTCGTGGTGGAGGTCGAGGGGGTGGGGGCTCGCGCCGCCGTGACGAGCCGCGTGCTCCGGCCCCGTGGCATTCTGCGCCGTGCCCAGTGGGCTGAGAACGAGATGCCCGTTGAGCTGGTCCGTGAGGCCGTGCGCCTGCGGGCGCTCATGGCCCACCCCCGTGGTGGAACCTGGACCTGGGCGGCGCTGTCCATGAAGAGCAGCGAGGGCTACAAGCTCATCTCCGACTTCGACTACGACCGCGAGCCGGTCCTCGACCCGCCCTATACGGCGGAGGACTGCGCCAAGGAGCTGGAGGTCTTCCCCCGTGACCTCGGCGCGATCCCCGACTGGATGAAGATCGGGATCTGAAGGCAGAAGAACCGGCTCGGAGGGATGCAGCAGGAGCAAAAGGTTCGCGGCCGCATCAAAACGTGCCGCAGTAAGAGTGCGGGAGAGTGAGTTGACGTCAAGTACTCAGAGGGGCCGGGGAAATCCGGTGGTCTCGAAGTGTGAGGTGTTGCTGCGTGGCCGGCTGACTGAGGGCAATGGTGCTGGTGAGCCTGATTCGGGTAGAGTCGGCCGCTCTGATATTGAGTGAGCAGGGGAATGGCGTGAGTGAGACGCGGGATCCAGAGGTCGTGGCGTCCTGGGGTGGTTACTACACGGTGCAGGAGTCGGCGCCGGAGGTCGACCCGGCAAGGCGGTCTGTGCCGGGCCCAGTGACGGGCTACAGTGCCTTCCCTGCGCCTGGGGATCCGGGTGCGCTGGCCCCTGGGGTGGTGCCTGCGCCGATGATGGCTCCGGTGCCTGTGAAGGTGTCTGCTCCCTCGGGTGCTGAGGCCTGGTGTGCGGGGCTGTTCGGGCTGCTGGCGCCTCTGCCGATCCTCGATGTGCTGCTCGCCATGGTGGCGATGATGGTGGTCGGCCTGTGGAACAAGAAGGACCTGCGTGAACCGGCCCGGACGAATCGCCGCCTGGCGGCGAGCTGGGGACTGACGCTGCTGCTGGTGGAACTGGCTCTGGTGGTGATCCAGATCGCCCTGGTCTCCATCGCGCACAGTTTCTATGAATCGCTGCCTTTCATCCCGTGGGGCACCCCGATCATCATGGCGCTGGTCATGGTCGGGGTCCATGTGCTGGTGTGCTCCGTCCAGGCGATCCGGGCCTACCGCGGCAAGACCCTCCGCTTCGGAGGCTTCCCCTTCTTCCGCTGACCAGGCCCGCACCCGCACGGGGCCAGCATTGAGCCCAGCGCACCGGGCCCCGGAGGTGGAAGTCGCCGAGCAACCATGGCGCCCGCCGCCGAGGCGGCATCTCAGGTCCCGTAAGGGCTCATCCTTGGAATCGGCATCAGCCCAGCAAAGGACAGAATCAATATCACGGCCCCAATACCCAACATGGCCATGACTAGGTTCCTTCGGGCATTGTCACTGGGGGCGACGGAATTGAGGATATGTGCGCCACCGCGTCGCGTCGCTGCACCCCATGGCGCCAGCCACAGGATGAGAAGGTCCAGGGCGACCCCCAAGAGGAAGATGGTGTAGAAACGAACAGGTAGCGGGATCGATCCAAAAGTCTCGGATTTTTCCTGCCCCAGATCCGATGAGAAAATAGCCATGAGGAAGAGGAACGCAGTCCCTGAGGCTAGAAGAAAAGCGAAGCCAACAGAGATCGCCGAACGCACCAGGTACCACGGGGTCATGGCCCACATGCGGGAGTCGTCCGACGGCGAGGTACCGCCCCGCTGAAGCCGGTTCCAACGCCGAGCGTCCTGGGCCCGGCCCACAGCGCCGGCCACCACCGTCAGAATCGCCGCGATGATCGCCATCCAAACCGGTCTGAAGATCCCGGCCGCGGACAGCATGAACCACAGAGCCAGCATCGCTATCGGGTGACGCACCGGCTCCTGCGCCCACTGAGGCAGCTCCCCCGGACGTCTGGGAGCGTTGCCCTGGCTGATCTGCGCCCTCCGGGCGCCGGCTGCCATCGGTCCTGCCATCGCTCCCGCCGATGGCGCAGCCGTCGGACCGGCGACGGCCTGGGAATAACCGGGCTGATACGCCGTCGGATGCTGACCCGAATAGGGGAACATTGGCACCTGCCCCGACGGTGCCGGCCGCGGGTACGCCCCCGAGGCGGCCGCAGGTGCAGGAGCGCCCACGCCGTACTGCATCGACTGCGCCCCCCGTGAGGGCATCGCCGAACTGTTCTGGTACCACTGGCGAGGCGGGATGGCCGGTGGGGGCTGGGTGGAAGCGCCGGAGGCGGCCGACGGCGCCGAGTAGCCGTACCCTCCCTCCGCGCCGGAGGGCGCGGAGACGGGACTGCCGTAAGCGGCCGGGGAGGCCGAGGTCGCACTGCGAGCATCCCGAGGCGACCCCGGGGTCGAGCCGTAACCAGGGGTGAACGTACTGGTGCTTCGCTCCAGCTCGCTGAACTCCGGCTCCTCGTCCTCGGGTCCCAGGAGCCGGTCGACCGCCTCCTGCCCGGTCCCGCCCTCGGCGATCTCATCGAGCACCTCGAGCAGGCCGTCCGGGCTCAGGCGGTTCTCCGCCTCAGGGGCGAGCGCCGCAGTGAAGGCCCGCGCCAGCGCCGGGCACTCCTCCTCCAGGTTGCCCAGCTCCGGGGTGCCCCCGTAGACGCGCCGGAAGACCACCTGCCAGGCGCCCGAACCGAAGGGCGCCAGACCGGTGACGGTGAACAGGAGCACGCCCGCGCAGGCGTACCAGTCGACGTCGGCATTCGGCTCCCCGCCGTCGAGCATCTCCGGGGGGATGAACCCCGGCGTACCCGTGACCTGGCCGGTCTGCGTGAGCCGGACGTCGTCGGCCACCTGGGCGATGCCGAAGTCGATGAGAACCGGCCCCTGCGCGCCGAGCATGACATTGGAGGGCTTGAGGTCTCGGTGGATGACACCGGCGGCGTGCACCGCGCGCAGAGAGTCGACCAGCCCGTGGGCCAGGTCGGCCAGGTCACGGGCGTCAGTGGTCAGGTCGTAGACGCCCTCGTGCTCCACCTCGTGCTGCAGGGTGGGGCCCTCGATGAGCTCGGTGATGACGAAGGTGATGCCCTGGGAGCCGTCCCCGGTCTCGATGTCCAGGATGCGCGCCACGCGCGTGTCCCTCACCCGGGCCAGGACGCTGGCCTCCCGGTCCAGGCGGCGCCGAGCCGTGGGGTCCGCGGCGATCTGCGGGTGGAGGATCTTCATGGCCACGTGGCGCCCACCCTCGTCGGTGGCCTCCCACACCACGCCCATGCCGCCGGCGCCCAGGCGACGCAGAAGCCGGTATCCCCCCACTGAGGTGCCGGCGCGCAGTTTGCTCAGGGTGACCGGCTCGCCCGGGTGCGCGTCGAAGTTCTGCGTCATGGCCCCCACAGTACCGGCCCGGATTCGCTCGTGGGCGCCCCGAACCTGTGGGGCTCTTCGCCCGACTGTGGGCCATGTCGCGGGAGTAAAGCCAGTGGTGGAGCCGGATTGCCGGTATCGGGTCGGGCGGTTTCCGACGGCGGGGATGGGGAGGTCTCCACCGTCCGCCATCGCCGTCGAGGACCGGGCTGACTGATTGCTGAGAATCTCTGGTCAAAGCGGGAAACCTGTGTCAAGATGAGCCCGTCCGCGGTCGAACGGCTGATCGCGGCACGTGTCAATGCGGACACGCATCGGCACCTTTCACGACGGATCGTCCGGCACGTACCTGCCGGTGAAGGGATAGCACCACTCATGGCAACTGTGACTTTCGAGAACGCCACACGTATCTACCCGGGCAATGACCGCCCCAGTGTTGACGCTCTCAACCTCGAGATCGCCGATGGCGAGTTCCTCGTACTCGTTGGCCCCTCCGGCTGCGGTAAGTCCACCTCCCTGCGCATGCTCGCGGGCCTGGAGGACGTCAACGCCGGTCGTATCCTCATCGGTGACCGCGACGTCACCGACGTTCAGCCCAAGGACCGTGACATCGCCATGGTCTTCCAGAACTACGCGCTCTACCCGCACATGACCGTGCACGACAACATGGGCTTCGCCCTCAAGATCGCCGGCACCCCCAAGGCCGAGATCGACAAGCGCGTGCGCGAGGCCGCCAAGATCCTCGGTCTGACCGAGTACCTGGACCGCAAGCCCAAGGCCCTCTCCGGTGGTCAGCGTCAGCGTGTGGCCATGGGCCGCGCCATCGTGCGTAAGCCCAAGGTCTTCCTCATGGACGAGCCGCTGTCCAACCTGGACGCCAAGCTCCGTGTGCAGACCCGCACCCAGATCGCCTCGCTCCAGCGCTCGCTGGGCGTCACCACGGTCTACGTCACCCACGACCAGACCGAGGCCCTCACCATGGGTGACCGCATCGCGGTCCTCAAGGACGGCGTGCTCCAGCAGGTCGGCACCCCGCGCGAGATGTACGACCACCCCGCCAACGATTTCGTTGCCGGCTTCATCGGCTCGCCGGCCATGAACCTGGGACAGTTCACGGTCAAGGGGGACGTCGCCACCGTCGGCGCCGCCAAGATCCAGCTGTCCAAGGCGACCCTGGACGCCATCACCCCCGAGGACGGCGGCAAGGTGACCATCGGGTTCCGCCCCGAGTCGCTCGACGTCGTCTCCGCCCAGGACGAGCACTCCATCCCGGTGCGCCTGTCCTTCGTGGAGGAGCTGGGCTCCGACGCCTACATCTACGGTGAGCTCGTCGGCGCCGAGGAATCCGAGGCCAAGCTCGGGTCTGGTGAGGACTCCAGCCAGATCATCGTGCGTGTGCCTCCGCGTACCGCCCCCGAGCCGGGTGAGACCGTCTACGTGCGGATCCGCCCCGGTCAGGAGCACATCTTCTCCGCCTCCACCGGCAAGCGCCTGCCCGCCTGAGGATGCTGAGCACGACGGCGCCGTTCCCCTTCCCGGGGGCGGCGCCGTCGCCGCGCTCACCGCGGAGGCCGCTGGCCCACGCGCCCGGCGGGGAGGTTCAGCGGCCGGCACTGTAAGAAGTGTGGTCGGCGGCTCATGTCTCGGAAAGCAAATTGGGTTCTGGCCTGAAAGAATGACTCCATGTCCCAGTCCATGAAGATCACGGCGGCGACCATTGATCCGGCGCTGCTCGACCTCCCCTGGGAGACGCCGCTGGAGGAGTGGCCCACCGAGGTCCTCGCTGCGCTGCCCCGTGGTCTGTCCCGCCACATCGTGCGCTTCGTCAACCTCTCCGAGCGCGTCATCGCGGTCAAGGAGATCGGCGAGTCCGTGGCCCACCGCGAGTACGAGCTCCTGCGCGACCTGCTGCGCCTGGGGGCGCCCTGCGTGCATCCGACGGCGGTCATCACCGGCCGCAGCAGCGTCACCGGTGAGGAGCTCAACTCGGTGCTCGTCACTGAGCACCTGTCCTACTCCCTGCCCTACCGGGCGCTGTTCAGCCAGTACATGCGGCCTGAGACCGCCACCCGACTCATCGACGCCCTCGCCGTGCTGCTGGTGCGTCTGCACCTGCTGGGCTTCTACTGGGGGGACGTGTCCCTGTCCAACACGCTCTTCCGCCGCGACGCAGGGGCCTTCGCCGCCTACCTGGTGGACGCCGAGACCGGGGAGCTCTACCCCGAGGGACTCACGGACGGCAAGCGCCTCTACGACATCGACGTGGCCCGCACCAACATCATCGGCGAGCTCATGGACCTCCAGGCCGGCGCCCTGCTGGAGCCGACCGTGGACACCATTGAGGTGGGGGACCGGATCGTCAGCCGCTACACCGAGCTGTGGGACGTGCTCACCGCCAAGGAGTCCTTCTCCATGGATGAGCGCTGGCGCCTGCGCCGCCGGGTCGAGAAGCTCAACGAGATGGGCTACGACGTCGCCGAGCTCGCCATGAACACCGACTCCGACGGCAACCACATCACCATTCAGCCCAAGGTTGTCGACGCCGGCCACTACCACCGCCAGGTGATGCGACTGACCGGCCTGGACGTCCAGGAGCGTCAGGGCCAGCGCATGCTCAACGACCTCGAGGCCTACCGGGCCATCACCGGCCGCAGCGAGGACCCGATTGAGCTGGTGGCCCACTCCTGGCTGGCGGAGGTCTTCGAGCCCACCATTCACTCCGTCCCCGTCGAGATGCGCCGCAAGTTGGAGCCCGCGGAGATCTTCCACGAGATCCTCGAGCACCGCTGGTACATGTCCGAGGCCCAGGACCGCTACGTCACCACACAGGAGGCGGTGGAGGACTATGTGGCCACGGTGCTGCCCCAGCACCGCGACGAGCGGGCCTACCTGGGGGTCGGCGACACCCAGGAGATGGAGGCGATTGTCGTCGACGACGACACCGATGAGCCGATGCCCGAGGACGACGCCGAGTTCGCCGCCCGCGACGAGCAGACCCTGGCCGACTATGCCGCCAACCCCTATGGCTTCACCGCCGGTATGAAGTTCAAGGGGGAGTAGGGCGCTCCTCGCAGACCGGGCGGTGCGTCGTCGTTGGCGCCCGGTAACGTCTGGCCGGTTGATAGTCTGGCCTCCATCAGCTGCGGCAATGAGAAGGGCCGTGACGGGGATATGAGCCAGGACGCGCCCGCATTCCAGGCCCTGCCCGGGGCCACGCCGGACAACAGCACCTTCATCGACCTGTACTTCGACCCGTCCATCTCACTGCCGAGCAAGAGCACCGTGTCCATCACGATCAATGGCTGGTCGATGCGCCTTTCCGCGGGCCAGTTCGTGAGGATCGCGGTGCCGCCGGGGCCGGTGAAAGTCGTCTCCTACCACTTCGCGGCCTTCCTCAGTCCCAAGCCGCGTCTTGAGTTCGTCGCGCAGCCCGGCCAGGTGGTCCCGGTGTTCTACCGCGCCTCGATCATTCGTGGAGACCCGGGGGCGCTGAGCATAGGAAAGCACCGCGGCATGTCCCGAACCGAGAAGGGGTCGCTGATCTTCGTGCTGGTGGTGCTGTTGTCTATTCTCGTCATTGGCGCGACTGCCGTGGTGCCGTTGCTGATCCTCTTGAACTCGGGGATGCCCGAGTAGTCCGCCGGTGCACCTGCGGCTTACGGGCGGGGACATTGCGCGCTGCCGGGTGCATTCCCTCCCGGAGGGGGACACCTCACGCGTCCGGGGACAGGATTTCCGTCCCCGATGGCGTCGAAGGTCCCCGGCCGCAGAGAAATGTCCCCGGACGCGTGGAAGGCCCCCATGGTCGCCATCCCGCCCGGGAGGTGCGGGTGATCCACTGGCCTCCAGTCTCCGGGGCAATAGCCCAACGGCGCGCAGTACACGTCGACCCCGCCAGGGTGAGCGTGCCTGCCTCCACCGTTGATCCTGTTGGCTAGAGGCGGCGCCGTTCTTGTAGCCACTGCGCGTAGGTGGGACCCGTTGCAGGGACGTCGTCGCTGGGAACCAGTGCGCCGCGACGGAAAGCGAGTCCCCAGCCGGTGGGAACCACCAGGGGAACCGGCCTCGCCACGAGGCTCGGCAGTTGTGTGGTCATCTCCCACAGCGTCATGATCTCCGGTCCTGCGACGTGGTAGGTCTGACCGTCGGTCTCGCTCAGGGCCGCCCGGGCCACCGTCTCGGCAACGGAATCGAGGCTGACCGGCCGCATCCTCATCGAGGGAACGAGCGAGACGGGGCCGTAGCGCATGCGCTCCATGTTCTGCTCGGCGAACTCGAACCACTGGGTCGAGCGAACCAGCGACATGCGCTTGCTCAAGTCTTGAGCAAGCCGCTCCTGCGCGCACTTGCCCGCGAAGTAGCCGTAGCCCTGCACCTCCGGAAGGTCGCAGTTGACGATCGACAGCAGGACGTGCCTGGCGCCCAGGGCGTTCGCGGCCGCGGACACGGCGCGGGTTGAGCGCGTGAAGAAGTCGGTGGCGACCCTCTTGCTGGTGGTGAACCGTCCAGTGGCCTCCACGATGACGTCCGCGCCGGACAGTGCGGCAGCTCCGTCGTCGCGCAGGACGTCGAAGCCGGTACGGCGCGAGTGCAGCGTCACCTGCGCCCCGGTCGCCTGCAGCGCGCGCTTGATGGCTTTCCCTGAGTCACCTGCTCCGACAACTGCCACCTTCACTGCGGTCGCCTCCTCATGGCCCGATCCGGCCGTCGCGTAGATCTCTACGATCATAGAGTGTTCTATGATCGTAGAGGTCGCTGTGGTCGGAAGGCAAGGAGCAGGCACGATGGGGCGCAGGGAGCAGATCGGCGACGCCGGGGTCGGGCTCATCGCCCGTGACGGGGTGCATGCCCTCACTCATCTGCAGGTCGACACGGAGGCGGGACTGCCCCGCGGGTCGACCTCCTACTACGCCCGGACCCGCCGTGATCTGCTGGCGCTCGTGGTCAACCGTCTCTCCGAGGGGTCACAGGCTGACATCGACGACCTTGAGATCCCCGCGTCGGTCAGCCGACAGGAGGCCGCCGAGATCGTCGTCGGCGTCCTGGAGCATATGGCGCGGCGTGCGGACGCCCAGGCCGCGCGTGGGGCTCTGCTGTTCGAGCTGCGCGACGACGTCGAGCTCCGGGAGCTGCTCACGGCGGAAGCACCGGTCAGGCAGCCGCTGACGCGTCTGGCCGAGCGGGTACTCCTTGCTGCGGGTGTCAACCAGGCCTCTGCTCATGCTCCCGACCTGGTGGGGCTGGTGGACGCCCTGCTCATGTACCAGGCGGCCAAGGCGGCACCCGTGAACGCTCGCAGGGTGCTGAGGGCCTACCTCGAGGGGCTTGACTGACCGGCCCGCCCTGCGGCGTGACGCTTCTAGGCGCCGAGCTCCTCGGCGACCAGGGCCATCTCCTCGTCGGCGCGGCGGCGCAGCTCGCGGTGACGCGTCCAGGACGCCAGCGAGACCTCGGTGATGGCGTCCACCAGCAGGAAGGCCCCCACGGCCGCCATCCCGCCCGGGATGCTGCCGGTGGAGCGACGACGGCGCACGGCGGCCCCCACGAGGGCCCCGCCCAGACCCGCCTCAAGCAGCGCGGCACCCCGCACCGCCCACGGCTTGTCCGTCACCGTGCGCACATAGCCCTGCCAGAAGGCCGAGCCCGGGGTGGAGGGGTCGGCCAGCAGCAGGCCCACGCTGCGGCCCACCGCGTTGGACAGCCCTCGCGGCTCGTGCACGACGACGCCGGGAACCTCCACCGGCGCCAGGCGGCCGGTGAGGACCTCCAGTACCCAGTCGGGCAGGCCCAGGGCCTCAAGCATGGCCGCGAATCCGTCAATGCCGGGCTTGACGATGGCGGCGGCCGCGGCCTCCAGGTCCGCGCCCGGGACGGCAGCGACGATCCCCGACGCATCGGTCAAGTCCGCCAGGAGCTCATCCACCAGGGACCTCAGGGCCGGGCCGGGCTCCTTGACCCCGCCCCACACGTAGCGCGACGTCATGCCCCAGGAGAAGACGGCGTCGTCCTCCGGGTCCCCAGTGGGGATGGCGCGGATGGACATGTCCTCGGAGTCGGAGGTCAGCACCAGGGCCGGCAGGGACTCCTCGTCCCAGCCGAAGGTGCCCAGCTCGGTGCCCTCACCGGAGTACATGACGATGCGGCGGTCCAGGCTCGGCGTCGAGGCCACCGCCAGGGGCCGCTCCAGCAGAGTGGCCTGCAGCGGCACCATGTAGGCGCTCATCGGGGAGATCACCACGGTGCGGGCACTGGCCGAGCCGTGGTGGGAGATCGAGGGCAGCTCGACATCGTCGGGCAGGGCGTTGAAGGCCGCCGGGCCCACGGCGACATCGGCCGTGAACTGCCGGGCCAGGGACTCCACGAGCTCACTGACGCTCGGGCCGGGCACAACACCCCCGCGCGAGGGCGGCGTCACCGCGACCCGGCCCTCGACGTCGGTCATGAGGGTCAGGCTCAGCAGGTGGGTGGTGGCCGGGAACCACTCCAGGCGCACGACCGCCCCGCGCTCGGCGAAGGCGTCGGCGACCGCCTCGGGCGTCGTGCCCGGCGCGATGAGCACGCCGTCGGTGCGGTTCCAGCGCTGCGAAGCGTCCTGGGCCATGGGGACCTCCTGTGGATCGGATGCGGCCCATTGTGTCAGCAACGGGGCCGTCATGGGGAAGTGTAAACCGGGCGCATTTCCTGCCGGGGTGGCCGGATCAGTCGGATCCGTCGGATTGGCCGGCTCGGCTGCCTCCGTCGGGAGCCGGCCGGCCCTGAACGGCGGGGGTCAGCTGCCGGCGCCGGCGGCCCGACGCCGCAGGCGGTCGACCTCGTAGAGGCTGATACCCGTGGCCACGGCCGCGTTGAGGGACTCCACGCTGCGGCTGATCGGCACCGAGGCCAGCACGTCGCAGGTCTCGCGCACCAGGCGGGACAGGCCCGCGCCCTCCGCGCCGGTGACCAGCACCAGGGGCGAGTCGGCCAGGGTGAGGTCCTCGACCGCCGTGCTGCCCGAGCCGTCCAGGCCGACGACGAAGCAGCCCTCCTTTTTCAGCTGCTCCAGGGTGCGCACGAGGTTCGTCTCGCGGGCCACGCGCACCCGGGCGGCGGCACCGGCCGACACCTTCCACACGGTGGCGTTGACGCCCACCGAGCGGCGCTCGGGGATGATGACGCCGTCGGCCCCGAAGGCCCCGGCGCTGCGTAGGACCGCGCCGAGGTTGTGGGGGTCGGTCACCTGGTCCAGGGCCACGAGCAGCGGCGTGTGGCCCAGGGCGCGGGCGCGCTCCAGCAGGTCGCGGGCGGTGGTGTACTCGTAGGCGGGCACCTCGATGGCCACGCCCTGGTGGGTGGCGGAGTCGGTCAGGGCATCCAGGTCCAGCTTGGTGGTCTCCAGCACCGGGGCGCCCAGCAGGGCGGCGCGGCGCACCACGGTGCCCAGGCGCTCGTCAGACTGGGCGGAGACCGCCATGAAGACCCGGGTGATGGGCACCGAGGCGTAGGCGGCCTCGGCCACGGCGTTGCGCCCGCACAGGATCTCGTGGTCCTCGGGCACGTCGAAGCGGCGCTTGATCTTCTCCAGCTGCTTGGCGCGGGTGGGCTGGGCGGCCCGGGACTCGGCGCGGGCCTTCGCCCGGGCCTTGGGGTGGCCGACGCGGTTCTCCGCGCGCGGGGTGGGGCCCTTGCCCTCCAGGCCCTTGCGGCGCTGACCGCCCGAGCCCTTCGTGGGGCCCTTCTTCGAGCCGGGGCGGCGCTTGGCGCCGGGGTACTGCTCGTTGCCGGGCATCCGGCCTCCTGTTCGTGACGATGCGAGTTGATGCGAAAGAGTCGTGGGTGGTGGGCGGGCCGCTCAGGCCAGGTGCCAGCGGGCGCCCGAGGGGGAGTCCTCGACGACGACGCCGGCCTCGGTCAGCTTGTCGCGCAGGGCGTCAGCGCGCGCCCAGTCCTTGGCGGCGCGGGCCTGGGCCCGTTCCTCCAGGTCGTGGCGGATGAGACGGTCGAGGGCCTCCATGGCGGCGCCGCCCTGGGAGGAGCCGGCGCCGTCGAGCACCCGGGTGCGCCAGGGCTCAGCCAGCGGGTCCAGGCCCAGGACGTCGAGCTGGGAGCGCAGGTCCAGGGCGAGGCCGGTCACCGAGGTGCGCAGGTCGTCGTCGGCCCCCTGGCCGCCGCTCGGGGCGGCCTGGGTGAGGGCCACGTTGAGGGCCTTGAGGGTGGCGTGGACGACCGCCATGGCGCCGGCCAGGTTGAGGTCCTCATCCATGGCGGCGGTGAACTCGGCCGGCAGGGCTCGGGCGCGCACCTGCTCGGCGGGGGCATCAACAGGGTTGGTGTCCCCGCCGTCGCAGAACTCGTAGGCCCGCAGGATCGCGCCGGACAGGCGCTCCCACAGGGCCGCGGCGTCGGCCAGAGTCTCCTCGGAGAACTCCACGGTGGAGCGGTGGTGGACGGTACCCAGGGCCAGGCGCAGCACGGCCGCGTCGTAGCGCTTGAGCAGTTCGGCCACCACCAGGGAGTTGCCCAGCGACTTGCTCATCTTCTCGCCCTTGATGGTCACCCAGGCGTTGTGGACCCAGTGGCGCGCGAAGCCCCAGCCGGCGCCGTGGGACTGGGCCTGCTCGTTCTCGTGGTGCGGGAAGCGCAGGTCGATGCCGCCGCCGTGGATGTCGAAGGTCTCGCCCAGGTAGCGGCGGGACATGGTCGAGCACTCCAGGTGCCAGCCGGGCCGGCCCCGGCCCCAGGGGGCGTCCCAGGCGGCGTCGGCCGGCTCAGTGGGCTTGGCGGCCTTCCACAGGGCGAAGTCGCGCGGGTCGCGCTTGTCGGCCTCGACGTCGTCATCGAGCTGGGATTCGTCCTCGGTGGTGGCCAGGTCCTCCAGGCGCTGGTTGGTGAGGGAGCCGTAGCCGGGTAGGGAGCGCACGTCGTAGTAGACGTTGCCGGACTCGCCGACGTAGGCGTGGCCGGCGTCCAGCAGGCGCTGGACCAGGTCGATCATCTCGGGGATGTGGCCGGTGGCGCGCGGCTCGTAGGTGGGGGCGGCCACGCCCAGGGCGCGATAGGCGGCGTCGAACTCCCGCTCGAAGCGCTGGGCCCAGGCCCACCACGGCACCGGCGGCTCGGCGGCGGCCGACTTGCTGAGGATCTTGTCGTCAATGTCGGTGACGTTGCGGATGAGGCGGACCTCCTGGCCGCAGCGCTCCAGCCAGCGGCGCAGGACGTCGAAGGCGATCCCGCTGCGCATGTGACCGATATGGGGCGAGCCCTGGACGGTGGCACCACACAGGTAGATCGTCACCAGGCCAGGGGTGGCCGTGGGGGCCAACGGCACGATCGCGCGGGCGGCGGAATCGTACAGACGCAGGGCCGGCGCGCCCGCTCGGGCGGCGGAGTCGGTGGGGCCCGCGGACTCAGGGGACTCAGTGGGGGTGATGCTCACGGGCACAGGCTACCTGGCCGCCCGCCACCGGTGTCTACCAGGACCAGGACTTTTTCCCGAGGTGCCCGACGTCGCGGTCGTACCTTAGTCCGCGCAGTCGAGGGTGAGGGGTACTGTGCTGTCTCCTCACTTCTGAGACATGTGAGTGTCATGACTTCTGAGACACTCGCTCGG
>ERZ773021.233-NODE-233-length-34268-cov-3.07263_pt1 | contig 34268 bp, 27 predicted proteins | sample MGYA00511668_ERZ773021 | MGnify/ENA primary metagenome ERZ773021 (study PRJEB29015, sample SAMEA2737961) | human oral metagenome | biome: human oral; feature: human-associated habitat; material: dental | place: China | collected 2032 ... | reverse complement strand
GAGTGTTGTAGCTATCATTGGTGAGGATATTGCCTAAGACAATCGTTTGGGTTGTAGTGGTATGGCTGAAAGTATCATTGACAGTTTGTAATTTTATAGGATGTAAAAGTGTTTCCTCTATAGGGATAGTTATTTCTTTTTTGATTGAGGTATAGAGAGGAGTAGCCGTACAAGTTTCTCTACCGCTTTCTTCTGTGGTATAATATACCATTTTTGAAGAAGGCACAAACGTCAGTTTTTTATTGGTTTGTAATTTTAAAGTATAATCAAAAGAATCATTTTTCTTTTTCCCTTGAGGCAATAAGAATGTATATTCTGTGATATTTTGGGATAACGGCGCTACATTTTTTAAATCTCCCAATGAGAATACAGGAGTAATTCCTACTGGCAATTGTACTTTAAAATATGATTTTTCACCCGTTTGGATTGTTCTATCAATTGTATTTATTGTAATTTTTCCTTTATACACCACTTCATCTGTAGTTTCACCTCTTATTTTGCCTTCTTGATAGGACAATAAGTTTGAAACAGTATAGTTGGAAACTATTTTTTCAGTAATTTTGGAGGTTTCAAACAAACCTTCCGTTGTAAAATCACTTCCCCAATAAACTTGATATTGTATAGGTGTAGATGAAAAACAATTGGTTATCTCATATATTTCAGAAAAAGAAACTCCTATAACGCTTTCTTTTTTCAGCACACCTGCGTTTACTTTATAAAAATACCGTCCTTTGTTAGCAAGTCCTTTAGGAACTGTACTTTCAGGAACAAGGAGATGATCTTCCCCATTTTTCTTGTAGTAAAGAGCTTTATTTTTTATATTATCAGGATATTGTACAGAAAGATAAAATTTCTTTATAGCACCTTCCCCTAAGTTTTTAACACTAAAACCCCTTCTGTTTTCTCCCTTTTTTCCTACTTCTATAGGTTCTGTTACTATTGATAATTTGGGAAATCTAAATTGATAAGGCACAGAAGTAGATTTTTCAATTGTTTTGCCTCCAATCATAGCTTCTACTATATCGTTATAATTCACATTTGCCTTTACGCGTTTGCTAAATTTTCTATAAACTAAAAAATTTACAACACTTTCAGGCTTAGCAGTGACTACAAAAACAGGATGATTGATTGTAGAATCGGTTGTTTTTTCGACCTTAACAAGTGTTTTTTCTTGTTGAGGCACTTCAATTCTAGAATAATTTATTCCTTCAGGGAAAGAAACCTTTAGAGTTACAGAAGTCTGCTCTTTGGGGATTTTGAGTTGAATTACCAAAGGAGCTTCAAAATTTACAGTGGCGATGTTGATAGTAGAATCAAGTGTTAATCTACTAATAATATTTTGGCTGTAAGCAGTGCTTATTATAAAGAATAACAGAAGACTGCTAATGAATATTTGTACTTTCCTACACATTTTCTCGTATCATTTAGTAAATACGGTGCAAATATAGGAATTATATATTAACAAAACAACAATAAATGTTAAATATTTTTTACCAATATTTAACATATTGATTTTAGTCGACGATAAACTCTACACGTTTATTAGCCTGATGTTCTTCTTCAGTACAAGGTACTCCTTTTTCACAACCATTTACTAATTGAGTAGCACCATAGCCTTTCGCAATAATACGGTGAGAAGCAATTCCTTTTTTAACAAGCCATTGCTCAATAGATTTAGCTTGTGTTTCAGTAAGTTCTTTGTTATATTTGTCGTTTCCTCGACTATCAGTATGCACTTTTACAATGAGATTTAAAGAAGGGTTGTCTTCTAAAAAAGCAACTATTTTAGCTAATTGTACTGAAGAATATTAGTATGTCCAAAATCAAAATAAACATTATCGATATTGAATATATTAGCCAAATTATCTCCTTTATTTATCTGAAAAACATTAGGATATAAGCTGTATACTTTCTGCTGTGCTGTAGTTAAAACAATAGGCTGACTCATCAGTTCGTAGTTAGGTTTTTGTATTTCGATATAGGCTTCTTGGAAGTTAGGATATATTTTATTAACCGAAAAGACGAAAAAGCCATTTATATCGGTAGTATCGGTGAGAGTTTCGCCTGCAGCATTTATTAAGAGGATTTGTGCCCCCTCTACCACAGTTCCTTTCTCGGCATCGGTAACTAATCCCATTAAATCATTTGGGGTTGTATTGGGGTGTTTAGTAAAAAGCAATTGCATTTTATCATCAAAGATATTCATTTGCTTTTTAGCTTCATTTTTTTTATTAGTTTTTTGTAATAGTACAGCATAACGATAATGCTCTATAGGTTCTAATTGATAACCTATCCCCCTCATCAATTTTTGGTAGTATTTAAGTGCTTGCGCCTCGTTATGAGTACTGTAGAAGTAGTTCGCTAAACGCGTAACTACTTCTTGGGTTTCATAACCACGCTCTACTACTTTTTGATAGAGTTGAGCGGGAATTACTTGCACCTGCGCTGTAGCCAAAGTAACATTGACCAATAACAGCCATAAAACTTTTGCTTTCATATTATTATATCTTTCTTTCGGCTACAAATATACAAAAAATAATCACAAGTTGTATTTATAAAAGTAAAAAACACCTCTAAAAGTATTAATTTAGAGGTGTTTTTTGAAAACTTTAATAAAGTAAACCTTATGCTTTTAGAAAAGTATGTAAGTTAAACCAAATGCTGCGTGGCTTCCAAAGAAGTTGTTAAACTCATTGATGTTTACATTAAATTCATTAGCAGCTTCACTATTCTCAGGCTTAAGAGATTTGAATGATACCACATCAGCTAAAACAAAGTTGATAGCAAGTTTAGGAGTTACGAAATAATTAACACCTGCTCCTACTCCAACACCAAATTGTGTGTATTTGTCTTTTTTAGTGCCACTTGCTCCTTGTCTTCTAGGGAAATTTAAAGATGCACCACCTTCACCATACACTTTGAAACGTTTTCCTAATTCAAGGAAGTAGTAACGTCCAAAAACATCAAAACCAAAAGAGGTGTTCTTGCTTGTTTGGCTTCCATTACTTTTTTGTTTTTCACTTGTAATGATTAGTCCTGCGCCCAAAGCAAACTTATCAGTTAGGAAGAATCCTGCATGTGGAGTAAATGTAAGTGTATTACTTTTTGTTGATCCTACAGAGGTAGAATGAATCTTAAAGTTACCGTCTAAAAAAAGGTTACCTTTTTTAAAGCCAAAATTGCCGTCCTGAGCTGAAGCAATGCCAAAAGCAAATACGGCTACTAATGATAAAATGATTTTTTTCATCGTATAAATGTTTTTAGTTAAAATTTATAAGGCAAAGATAAATCTTATTTTTATATCTACCAAATAAAATGTAAAAAATTTTATACCATTTTTATAAAATGTTTGAAATACAACATTTTATAATTACACAGTAATTATTTTTTTTATATTTTTTAATAGGCTTTAGCAAATAGTACACGTTTAGTAGAAGGTTTACCCGAATAAATACATACTCCGGCTTCTTCTTTGGCATCTAATGGAATACAACGTATTGTCGCTTTTGTTTCCTCTTTGATGCGTTCTTCTGTTTCAGGGGTACCATCCCAATGAGCTGAAAGGAAGCCGCCTTTAGTTTCGAGTAATTCCTTAAACTCATCATAGCTATTTACCTCAGTAATATGGGTATTGCGGTACTCCAATGCTTTCTTGTAAATATTGTTTTGTATATCCTCTAACAGTTGTTGAATATGAGCAACAATTTGGTCGCCAGCTACTGTTTCTTTGGTAAGTGTATCGCGGCGGGCTACTTCAAAAGTATTATTTTCTATATCGCGTTGCCCTACAGCTAAGCGCACGGGTACCCCTTTAAGTTCGTACTCGTGGAATTTAAATCCTGGTGATTGCGTATCGCGATCATCGAATTTTACACTAATACCGTGCTTTTTAAGTTCTTCCACTAAAGGTTGGATATGAGTGCGCACTTTCTCTAATTGTTCTTCACCTTTATATATAGGTACAATCACCACTTGTATAGGGGCTAATTTAGGAGGCAATACCAAGCCGTTGTCGTCACTATGGGTCATAATCAAAGCACCCATTAAGCGGGTTGAGACCCCCCAAGAGCTCGCCCATACGTATTCTTGTTTACCTTCTTTGGTAGCATATTTCACTTCAAAGGCTTTGGCAAAATTCTGACCTAAGAAGTGTGAGGTTCCTGCTTGTAAGGCTTTACCATCTTGCATCATTGCCTCTATACAAAATGTTTCATCAGCACCTGCAAAACGCTCACTTTCAGTTTTCAATCCTTTAATTACAGGCACTGCCATAAAGTTCTCTACAAAAGTAGCATAAACATTCATCATTTTTTCTGCTTCTTCAAGAGCTTCGGCTTTAGTAGCGTGAGCAGTGTGTCCTTCCTGCCATAAAAACTCAGCAGTGCGCAAAAACAAGCGGGTGCGCATCTCCCAACGTACCACATTTGCCCATTGATTGATGAGTATTGGCAAATCACGATAAGACTGAATCCAGTTTTTATAAGTACTCCAGATAATTGCCTCGGAAGTAGGGCGTACAATGAGTTCTTCTTCTAACTTAGCTTCGGGGTCTACTATTAATTTACCTTTTTCATTAGGGTCGGTTTTGAGACGATAGTGAGTTACTACCGCACATTCTTTAGCAAAACCTTCAGCATTTTTTTCTTCAGCTTCAAAGTAACTTTTGGGGACAAACAGCGGAAAATAAGCATTGGTATGCCCCGTTTCTTTGAACATACGGTCGAGCTCTGCTTGCATTTTTTCCCAAATAGCATAGCCATAAGGTTTGATTACCATACAGCCACGCACACCTGAACTTTCGGCTAAATCGGCTTTTACAACCAATTCATTATACCATTTAGAATAGTCTTCACTACGTGATGTTAAATTCTTGCTCATATATATTTTAAAATCTTTTTATAGATTAGCAGTTCTTCTCCTTGTTTTTGTTTTATGAGGAGTAACAGTTGTGTGTTTTGCTTTGTAGTAATACAAACATTTTTCTATATAAAAATCATTTTGATTGCGAATAAGCCCTGCCACATTATCATTGAACCAAATTTCGGCTAAACTCGCTTTGAGATGTTTTGATATATCACCAACATTTCTATTGAAATCTATTTGGATACGTCTGTTTTTCAAGAAAATGGCAAAGGCTTTTAGCATTTCTTTCGATATTTTATAATCGGTGATGAAATACGCTTTAGAGGGTCGCCTGTTTTGTGATGGGTGTTTATCTAAATACTCAAACAGAAAGAAATTAGTAAGCCCCGAATTGAGTACCTCATTCACCATATAAGTTTCGGGTTTCATATCTATAGGGACATATACATCGGGGTAAATTCCACCTCCTCCATATACCACTTTCCCTTTAGGAGTGATAAACTTCAGTGAATCGGGGATAGAAGCCTCATCTATTTCAAAACTTCGGCGCTGGTGGCGCAAATTATAAGGTTTTTGGATAGAACGCCCTGTAGGGGTGTAGTAACGGGCTGTGGTGAGACGTACTGCTGAACCATCGGGTAAGGGCATTTCGCTTTGTACCAATCCTTTACCAAAAGTTCTGCGCCCTACAATCACTCCCCTATCGTTATCTTGCAAAGCTCCCGCTACAATCTCACTGGCAGACGCACTATTTTCGTTTACTAAGACGAATAGAGGTTTATTTTCAAAAAGACCACCATCGGTGGCATAAGTTTCTTCAATTTCTTTGCGATTGTTTTTAGTAAATACAATCATCTTGTTCTTATGCAGAAACTCATCGGCAATTTGTATACCTACATTGAGAAAGCCTCCAGAATTGTTTCGCAAGTCTAAAATCAAACTGTTAATACCTTCTTTTTCTAAGGCTTTCAAAGCAGATGTAAATTCATCGGTAGTGGTTTCGGCAAAGCGATTCATACGAATATAGCCCAATGTATCATTCACCTTGTAGAAGCAATCTATACTCCTAATAGGGATAAACTTACGCTCTATAGACAATTTGAAAATACTATCACTGCTTTTGCGATAGATTGTCAAATCGACTTTAGATTCCATTTCACCTTTGAGGATATTTTTGATTTTATCGGTATTTAAATGTTTTTTAAACAGCGTATCACGTCCAGCCATCAAAATACGATCGCCAAAGCGGATACCTTTGTGCATTGCATCGCTTCCCTCAACAGGTTTGATCACAGCAATTGTATCATTATACATATAGAAGCTAATGCCTACACCGACAAATTTACCACTCATTGTTTCGGCTACCTCTTGAATATCGTTTTTAGAGATATAGGTAGAATGAGGGTCTAACTTGCGCAAAATGCTATTAATCGTAAGATCGACGATACTATCGGTATTTACCTTATCCACATAATCTTCCTCAATATAGTCTATAAGTTTACCGAGTTTTACCTTATAAGGATTTTCGGGTACCGTATCTATATCGGTGATAGGCATAGGCACGGGAGGAGGCGGTTTGGGAATATAGAAGTTCGCTAACTGACGACCTAATATAAGCCCCAATGCCAAACTTAAACCTATAAGAATTGGGAGTATGTAGTGTCTGTTTTTCATTGAATGATATTATTTGCCAAAGGCTGTAATCCCCTGTTTGAGCCATTTGTAAAACTCATCGGGGTCGTCGGTATCGAGGGTATAACCAATAGGGGCTACCAAGTTCTCTCCTTGGTGATTCATCAACACATAAAAAGGTTGAGTGTTAGCTTTATACTTGAGCGTTTGAAATTCACTCCATTTTTGCCCAATAGTTTTAATCATCTTGCCCTCTCTGATTTGCGATGGTTTCACTTCGTTCTCAGGGAGTTCGCGTTTGTCGTCTACATATAATGAAATCAGTACCACTTCATTTCTAAGGGCATCGAGTACTTGAGGATTAGGCCATACGTTTTGTTCCATTTTACGGCAGTTCACACAAGACCAGCCAGTAAAATCTAACATTACAGGTTTATTCACTTGTTTGGCATAAGCCAATCCTTTTTCATAATCATTAAAAGTAACGATATTGTGAGGTTTGAACAAGTGAGCCCCATCAGGAAGAGCCCCTTCATCTACATTTGTACTACCTCCTCCAGCGGTATAACCTACGCCATAAGGAGATTCACTATAGTGTTGTGGAGGTGGAAATGCATTGATAAGGTTGAGTGGCGCACCCCATAGCCCTGGAATCATATAAACCGTAAAACTAAGGGTTAGTAAGCCTAATAACAAACGACCTACAGAAATACGATCGGTAGCATCATCGTGAGGCAAGCGTATTTTTCCAAAAAGATAGAGTGATAAGGCAGCGAAAACAGCAATCCAAATAGCGATAAATACCTCACGTTCAATCCAATGGTATTGCAATACCAAATCGGCATTAGAAAGGAATTTAAACGCTAACGCCAATTCTAAAAATCCTAATACCACTTTTACAGTGTTCATCCACCCCCCTGATTTAGGCAAGGAGTGCAACCAACCAGGGAAGGCTGCAAACAAGGCAAAAGGCAAGGCTATTGCTAATGAGAAGCCGAACATACCGATAATAGGAGCGATACCTCCTTCGGAAGCTGCTTGTACTAATAAAGTACCCACAATAGGACCTGTGCAAGAGAAAGATACTATTGCCAAAGCTAATGCCATAAAGAAAATTCCTACAAAACCACTGCGATCAGCTTGTGCATCTACTTTGGTACTCCACGAGCTAGGCAAAGTAATTTCGAACGCTCCTAAAAACGAAATGGCAAACACTACCAATATCAAGAAAAAGATAAGGTTGAACCAGAAATTACTTGCTAAAGCATTCAAAGCATCTGCTCCAAAGATAGCGGTAATTGCTGAACCCAACAACACATAAATCACAATGATAGAGATTCCATAGATTACAGCATTTTTGATGCCTTTAGCTTTAGTTTTGCTCTGTTTGGTAAAATAGCTCACAGTCATAGGTATCATAGGGAAGACACAAGGAGTGAGCAAGGCAGCAAAGCCAGAAAGGAAAGATATAAAGAATATTGTCCAAAGACCTTGATGTGAGATAGGGGTAGTAACAGGAGCTTTTGGTGTTGTTTGGCTTACAGTAGTTGCAGGAACTGTATTATTTGCATCGGTATTATTACCAAAAGTAAACTGAGGAGTTGCTCCTTGGTTAGCAGTAGCTGTCCCTGAAAGGAAAAATTCTAAATCTACAGTATCGGGAGGCAGACAGTTGCTATCGTCACAACTCATAAACTCAACTTCTGCTTTGATAGAGATAGAAGTAACTTCACCCAATAATTTAACGCGTTGTTTGAAGACTGCTTGTCTATAGAAATAAGCAATTTCCATATCAAACACCTTATCGTGTTTTACAATAGGTTTAGATTCTTCAGTTTTTCCTACCAACTCAAAAATAGGCTCTTGGGTATATTTAAATGAAGTAGGTACCGGTCCGTTAGGCGGGATGTTTTGTCCGTAGAGTTTCCAGCCTGCCTCAATGGAAGCTGTTGCTACCAAATAATATTCGTTATCGTTGATTTTTTCAACCGCTGTTTTCCATTTTACAGGGTTGTGTATTTGAGCATTTGCTATAATTACAAAAGCAATAAGCAGTAATGTAATGAGTTTTTTCATTCAGTCGTTTTATTTAAGAGTGCAAAATTACAACAAAATAATGATTTGTACAACATTTAAAAATCTCTCAAATTTTCAAATATTTCTTCTTTTTCTTTTATGGTCAGAGAAGTGAGTTCTCCCAAGATATTGAAAGCATCCCAAATCTCTTCTCTTTCCAAAGTATCAATATGATGTTTCTCATCTATTTCATTGAAAATGGCTATGAAATTTTCTAATGTTTTCAAAGCTTCGTCCTTATCTTTGTTAGCTGATAGTTTTTTATAAGCATCAGTATATGCCTTCATTGCTTTTTTAGCTACCGAAGGTTTAGTACCCTCTCTGCCATCCCAATTTCTTAAAGGATTATCTAAGTTGGCTTTTATCCATTCATCAGTACGGGCTTGTTTAATATCCAGCTCATCAATGCCTTTAAACTCTTTTTTAACCTTATCGGCTACTACTTTGGGTACTGACCATAAGGTGATAGAGCTCAAATTAGGCATTTCAGTTTTCTTTACAAAACTATCAAAATCATAAAGATTTGAAAGCCAAACTGACTCCAAGTGTCGTAACTTAGTCAAGGCTTCTACGTTTTTTAAAGTGGCATTCTCTCCGTTAATCATCAAGTACTCTAATTTAGGGAAAGCATCAGCAATTTCGGCTATATCTACACTATAATTTTTATCAGAAAATATATTGAGAGATCTAACTTCTCGAAGTCCTTTGAACTTTAGATACCCACTATTAAAATTTGAAAAGCGAAGGTGCAAAAGTTCTCCCTCAAAAGGACATACAATTTCTTTAATTGCTGAAAAATCACCAAGCGTACAAAGCGTTTGTATATAGCGGTTTAGCACTATTTTTTCTATACGACTATCTCGTATGACTATCGAGTATATACCACTTGCTGAAATATCAACAATTGCCTCATCGACTTCTTCAAGTTCTAAATCACTTACTTGTTGGTTTTCTTTCAGAAAAGACTGTAGTTGAGCATCAAAAATACAACTTTTAACCTCATAGGCAAGAGGCTTTTCTTGTAATAAGGAAATGTAAAAATCCTTATTCTCACTACGACTGATCTTTATAGTTTTGTCTCGAGGGCTTTGTTCTTTAAAGCTATTTTTAAAATTATCTGGCAATTGATTCCATTGGTATTGCAAAGAAAATTGCTCCATACCAAAGGTACTAAAATGTTCATTTGTAGGGGTTTCAATAGGTGTGCTATTGCCTATAAAAATAGGATTGAAAGCCCATAACTCGCCTGTGTAGAGGTAAAAATTTGTTGTATGCCAATAGTGGTGGTCTAAAACAAAGGGTTTAGCCTTCTTCAGGGCATCAAGTGTGGGAACTTCTTTGCTGAAAATATCTAAAAGAACAGCTATGGTTCCTCTGCTATCATCTTTTACAACTATCTGTGCCGACACGTAAAAATTCCATCTCTTTAAGTAGAGAGAATATATATCACCTATTTTCAGTTCGTTAGTATTTTTCATATCAATATAGTAAAAATATAGGGAGAAAAATTAATCATTAATAACCATCCTTGCCATATAGAAGCCATCGTAACCTGATTGATGTGCAAATATCACTTCTTCAGCTTCTAAGCGAAAATCTTTTCCAGCTTCCGAAGCTAAGAATTTCTCTACTTGTTGATGGTTTTCACTCGGCAATATAGAACAAGTTGCATAGACGAGTTTTCCTCCTTTCTTAAGTAATTTACTATACTGTTGCAAAATTTCTTGTTGGGTAGCGCGTATCTCGTCTAAAAACTCAGGGCGCAATTTCCACTTGGCATCAGGGTTGCGGCGCAATACTCCCAAACCACTACAAGGAGCATCGATAAGCACACGGTCGGCAGTGCCTTGCAAGCGTTTGAGCTGTTTAGGGTCTATCAGTTTGGTTTCTATGTTGAAAGCCCCATTACGGCGCGCTCTGCGTTTGAGTTCTTGCAACTTCTGTTCATAGATATCCATCGCAATCACCTGACCTTTATTTTGCAATAGGTTGGCTATATGGAGCGTTTTGCCTCCTGCTCCAGCACAAGTATCGATTACACGCTTCACGTTGCTATCTATCATCATAAAAGGAGCAACTTTTTGAGAGGAAGCATCTTGCACTTCAAAGAGACCATCGGCAAAGGCTTGAGTTTTAAAGATATTGCCGCGTTCTACCAATTGCAACGCATTAGGATAGTCACGCAAGGGATAAGTAGCCACTCCTTCTTGTTGTAAAAACTGTTGCAAGCGTTCCAAAGAAGTTTTGAGAGTATTGACACGCAACACTACAGGTGCTAAACTATTGAGAGCGTGCAGTTCATCATTCCACAAGGTTTCGCCTAACTCTTGTACTCCCAAGGTATCTAACCAATCGGGGACTGATTCGCGGAGTTTTCTGACCTTAGAAAGCTCATCAAACTTGCCTTTGATACGACGGGCAGGGGTATCCTCAAAGTAATTTCCCCAATCGGGCAAAGTAATACTTTTTAGGGTTGCCCACACGGCAAACATACGGCGCAGGTTATGCACTGTAAAGGGTTCGTGTACTTCGGCTATTTCGGCATAGAGACGTTTCCAACGCACAATGTCATAAATAGTTTCGGCGATGAAAGCTCTATCGCGAGCGCCCCAACGTTTATCTTTTTTGAGTTGTTTTTCAACTACTTTATCGGCATATTGCCCTTCATTGAAGATAAAGGTAAGCCCCTCTATCACGGCATCAACTAAGTTTCTGTGTAATTTCATTATACTAAAAATGAGACGGCAATTTTTTTATTACCGTCTCTTTTTTTGAAGGGTGAATTACAATTCGCCCCTACAATATGATAGAAAAGTAATTCTAATTTATTTAATTAAAAGAGCTGTGCAGTAAAGGTAAACAAGAAGTTACCATAAGTAGATTTGATTTGAGCATTATCAGTAAGTACACGATCGTACATTTGGTATAGGTTAGTTTGTTTAGCAATATCATAAGAGGCATCTAAACGAATACCACCTAAAGTAACTCCTGCTCCAAACGAATAACCTGTAAGGTCACCTACAGTAGCTATAGCTTTGCGATATGGACTTTGCTCGTAACGATAACCTGCCCGAAGGCTTACATAGTTAGTAGTTGCTGGATTATCTTTGAGCAGTTGGAAAGGAATACGGAACTCTCCTCCTATGCGCAAAGTAGAAGTGTCACCTAAATCATTATTGAAAGCTGTGTTATAGCCTTTCATATTATTACTTGTGTATTTCAGGTTTTCATAAGCTTTATAAGTATAATCTACACTCAGGATAGCTCTTTTCATTATAGTATAAGCAATACTTCCCGTCCAAGCGCTGGGGGTGCGGAATTTATATTCTCGTTCGTACCAAATTTCATCACCATAGCGATTTATAAGGTCTATATCGGTATCCATTTCCTTCCCAGTATTTGTATTGAGTACTGTTGCTTTCAATTCTTGGTGAGATTCTTCTTTCATTGTATACCATGTAGGTGATTGGTAACTAACTCCTAAACGCAAATTTTCAGTAGCTTTTATAATTGTTCCTAATTGTAATGAAAAGCCCTCTCCTTTTGTATTGATATATTGTTGATGATTTGCATAGCGCAAAAATGGATTAGCTGCTTGAAAATCATTATCTCTTAAACTATAAAAAGCTTTTTCATTGATATTGTGAAAATTCAAGTTTAACCCTAAGTTAATAAAATCACCCAACTGTGAGGCAAAGTTGAAATTATACTTATTAGCATAGCCAGAACGCTCTACTTCATAGAGCTGTAATCGTTCTAAAGCATCGCCATTTGCGTGATAGGCAGTTTCAGTAGCAGCTCCAGAGTTAGGAGATATCACCTGACTTAAAATTCCTAAATAAGCCATTTGAGCTGCATAACCTTGTCGTTTACCTAATGTAGCGAAGAATTCTCCTATATCTCTTTGATTATTTGCTGTAACGCGGTCGGGACCACCAGAAAAAGTGCCTAAAGGAAAAGGATTCCCGTTGTTGCCATTTGTAGCATAATCAAAAAAGTAGTTATCTATTCCTCGACGATTATAGGCTGAATAAGAGAATTTATCATTATCTAACACTTTTGTTTGTAGATAATTAAATCCGAAGCTTATTTTTTTCCAAGTTTCTGAAACATTAGGTAGTACAAGCACTATTCCAAAATGATTTAGATTAAAATCATTTTTTGTTTGTTTACTACTTCTATCAAGAAAAGTAATATTTCTCTTGTGATTATTATTAGTTAAAGAAAATGAAATTTCTGATCCACTAAAAATAGCACTCCCAGCAGGATTGACATTAATAGCTGAAAAATCACCTCCTAATGCTCCAAAAGCACCACTCATAGCTTTAAAACGAGCTGTTCCTGTAAGATCTTCTGTTCCATAACGAAAGATATCGGTATATTCTTGTGCTTTTACATTAGCTACTAACAAAGAAGCTCCTAAAAATAATATGTAATTAATTCTTTTCATTTGTTTAATAGTATTTATCGACGGTTAGAACTTCTGTATCCTTCATTAGAAGAAGAGCTACTACTATAATTACCTCCTCCACTACTGTAATTACCACTTCCCGAGTTACCATAGTTAGAACTTCTAGCAGAATTCATTCCTGAGTTCATAGAGTCGTAATTTCTTCTGTTTTCATAACCTGTAGGAGGTGTATTGTATTGTTGTTGATTTTGGTAAGAGGGTCGTCCGCTATAATTATTGTTGTTATTGTAGTAACCTTGACTTTGTGAGCGATTATAAGAGCCTCTACCTTCTTCATAACGATTAGCATTACTTCTGTAATTGTCATCTCTTATAATAGCGCGCCCTCTACCACTATATTCTCTTCCATAAGAGCCTCCAGGTTCATAATAGTAATCTCTTGGACGGTAATAGTAATCATAATATCCTCTGTAATAAGGATAATAACCGTAAGGATAGCCATAATAAGGATAATAGCCATAACTATACCCATAATAAGGATAATAACCATAATAAGGGTAGTAGCCATAGTAAGGATAGTAGCCACCATAGTAGTAGTAATTATCCCAATAAGGATCATAATAGTTACCCCAGCCCCAGCCTAAGGATATACTCCAACCAGAACGATAAGGACGGTAGTATGGATAATTATAATATCCATAGTAAGGATTTGTCCAACTGTGATTGTAGACATTTACATTCACTTGTGAAGGGTTAGAACCCCAACCGCCATAAGAAGAAGTTCCTGAAGCATAGGCATTAGAACGGTAGCTATTTACATCGGTAAAATGGGTAAAACTGCTATCGACAGCAGGATTTTCATACTGTTTGGCTTTATCTCTAAAATAGCTATTATAACCATTGTCGGCATAGCGATTTTCGGGTGGATAATCATAACGTTGAGGAGGCATTTCTCTCTCTACATAACGTGGCCTTTCGGGCACGGGGTCGTTATAAATGCCATCGGCATAGTAATAGCCGACGCAAGAAGTGAATGTGAATGAAACTACGATTGCCAAGACAAGTTGTTTCACTACACTTGTAAGTTTTGCATTCTTTTTCATAGTCATTTTTATTTTAGTTAATAGCAATGAGTTAATAGTTTATAGTCACAAATCAATTTTTATGCCAAATTCTTTTCACTTTTTAGTATTCAGTTTTCACTTCTTTGAGCTGAGTTCCCCAAAAAAGAACTTTCTCTCCAAAAGTTTCGGCAGCTTGTTGTAAAAGTTGAGGGATAGTATTTTCAATAAAATGCATTAACTGAGCGGGAGATGAGGTTTCGCAATGTACTGCATAATGTTTTTCGGGAGCGTCTAACAATTTGAATACTCGTACTTTTTCTATAGTTCCTGAGGTTTTTACTATTGGTAAATAAACAGATTGCAGCCAGTCTTGCCAAAGTAAAAACACTTCATCATTCACTACCATCGTTAAATTGTATACATACATAACTGATTTATTTTTTGCAAAGATAAGAATTAATTTGTAACTTTGCCGGCAAATCACCAATAAATTAAAAACGTATGGCAAGCATTCGCATTTTAAAAAAAGAGATCAACTATGTGTTGGGAGATATCATTGACGCTGTGTATTTCACTGGCAAGATGGGCACTGAAGAAGGTAAAGCTCTTGTAGGAGAAATACTAAATGATTTTGACTCACTTATTGATAAAGTAGCTGATAAATCAGTAGAAAACAGAGGAGCTCATCTCAAACAAGTAAGAAGAGAGTTTGAAGAAAAAGCAGCTATCTTGATTGGAAAACTCAACGCCTTAGCGTAATTTCACTTTGCTAAAGTCATAATCTGCCTTTAGCAAAGTTTTAATTTAAAAAAGAAAACAATAATGAAAAAAACTTTACAATACATTCTTATCAGTGGTGGTGTAGTACTGCTTTCAGGGTTCTTAGTAAACGCTATGTCGGTTAAGAAAGAAGACCAGAATATTTTTGAGCAAGCTGAAGCTGAACTAACAGAAAATCCTCTTGCTATTGAAGATGTTGCTCACCACAAAGATGATTTTTTTGATAATTATAGAGTTTACGCTATTGACTTACCTGAAAAGTTAGATTTTGCAGGTGAAAAAGTGCCTATGGATGACCCTGATGTATACGAACGATTAGACCGAGAATTTCTCGTGAATGTTTATTGGCAGTCCAACAGTTTATTGTTATTCAAGCGCGCTAACAAATATTTCCCCATTATAGAGCCTATACTCAAACGCAATAATATTCCCGATGATTTTAAATACTTAGCTGTTATAGAAAGCGGGCTCACCAATGCTGTATCGCCCTCAGGAGCTAGTGGTTTTTGGCAGTTTATGAAAGCTGCCGCCCAAGAGTACAGTTTAGAGGTAAGCGATCAAGTAGATGAACGTTACCACCTAGAAAAAGCGACACAAGCAGCTTGTGATTACCTGAATAAAGCTAAACGTAGTACGGGTTCGTGGACAATGGCGGCAGCTGCCTACAACGCTGGTGTAGCAGGAATGAATAAACAGACTACTTTTCAGCAAACAAACAACTACTACGATTTGTACTTAAACAGTGAGACTTCGCGCTATGTATTCCGTATTTTGGCAGTTAAGGAAATAATGAAACACCCCAAAAAGTATGGATTCATTTTTGATAAAAAACACTTATACAACGAATTTCCTACTTATAATGTAATGGTAGATAGCACCATAGAAAATCTTACTGATTTTGCTAAAAGCCAAAACGTAACTTACAAAGAGTTAAAAAATTACAATCCTTGGCTACGTGATAGAAAACTTGACAACAAAGATGGCAAAACCTATTACATCAGGATTCCTAAGAGATAGGGATTAGGAGATAGGAATTAGGAGTTAGGAGCTGAAAATTAGAAATTAGAAATTTGCAAGTTTTCTAATCCTTTTTCTTTGGGGGCAAATTGTTTTAATACTTCTGTATTACCATTGGCAAGCCAAAGGTGACTGGGTGTCATACTTGTATCTTCGTTGAGCAAATGGTGTTGTAATAGTATATTTCTCGTTTGTTTAGCAACTGCATAGCCCGAATCTATAACTTTGATATGGGCAGGAATGAGTTGTTGTATCTGTGGTAACAAATAGGGATAATGAGTACACCCTAATACTAAATAATCAATACCTAAGGCTACCATTGGCAAAAGATGGCGACGCAACAATTGAGTCATTTCAGGGCTTTCTATACGTCCTGCTTCTATAAGGTCTACCAACCCCTCGCCTACTTGCTCTATAATTTCCACTTGTTCTTCTTGCTTGAGATGCTCACTTGTTTTGGCAAAAAGATCGCTTGCAAGAGTGCTACGAGTAGCTAAAACCCCTATTTTTTTTGTTACACTCTGTAAACTTGCTGGTTTGATAGCAGGTTCGATACCAATAAAAGGTACATCCTTATACTTATTCCTCAAATAAGAAATTGCATTAGTCGTACCTGTATTGCAAGCTACTACTATAATTTTAGCTTTTTGAGCTAACAAAAATTGAGTATTGGCATCACAGAGTGCTATGATTTCTTCCTTAGTTTTTTCTCCATAAGGAGCATTTTTATTATCAGCTAAAAAAAGAGTACTCTCATTAGGCATTAAGGCATTAATTTCCTTCCAAATAGTAGTTCCTCCTACCCCCGAATCAAATAAACCTATAGGAGCTGTGGAGAATGTAACATCACTCATTTTTCTATAATCTTATTTTGATGGTGCAAAAATAAAAAAAAGTGTTCATATAGCGAACACTTTTTGTAAATAAACCATTTAATATGTGTAGTTTTCAATTAGAAACCTAATTTCTTTTTTACAGTGCCATAGAGGTCTTCACCTGTAGCAACAATCACACTTGAACCCGCACTTGAATCTAATACGTATTGCAAGCCTTTTTCTTTAGCAATATTTTCGATTGCAGTCTTTACTTTTTTAAGCAAAGGCTCTACGAGTTCTTGTTGTTTTTTTTGTAAACTTTCGGCAGCTGTTTGTTGAGTTTTACGGATATTTTCTTCCATTGTTTTTATTTCCTCAGATTTTTTAAGGAACTCAGCTTCTCTAGATTTTCTTTGAGCTTCAGAAAGTGCTGCGTACTCATTATCATATTTTTGAGCTTTAGCTTGCAATTCTTTGATGGCAGCTTGAATGTCGTTCATATAGCCTTGCTCCATTTTTTTCAACTGGGCTTCTATAGATTTTCTTTCAGGCATTTCTTCCAAAAGTTTTTGCACATCTATATGGGCAACTTTCACCTGTGCAGTGAGCATTGTTGTAGCTCCAAAAAAGAGAGCCAATGCAATCATCAATGTTCTAATGTTTCTCATCATCTTTGTTTGTAATATTAGTTATTTTAAAATTTTTACTTAGTTTGTTGTGCGAGTTTGTGTTCCCGCTTCTTGTTGTTTTTGCAAGCGTTCTGCTTGTTCTTTTTCACGTTGAGCTTTTAAAGCTTCACGTTCTTGCTGAGCTTTTTGAATGCGCTCGGCTTGTTCTTTTTCACGCTGAGCTTTTAAAGCTTCACGTTCTTGCTGCATTTTCTGTACGCGTTCCGCTTGTTCTTTTTCGCGTTGAGCTTTTAAGGTCTCACGTTCTTGTTGCATTTTCTGCACGCGTTCTGCTTGTTCTTTTTCGCGTTGCGCTTTCAGGGTTTCGCGTTCTTGTTGAGCTTTTTGTTGACGTTCTGCTTGTTCTTTAGCACGTTGGGCTCTGAAGTTTTCACGCTGTTGCTTCATTTCTTCTGTTTTGCGCAAACGCTCTTGTTCATATTGCACTCGGCGTTCTTCACGTGCTTTTTCGGCTTCTTTGCGCTTTTTCACACGCTCTTCCACAAACTCAAAATCGTAACTTTCTTTTAAGATTTCTGCCATATCTTTATTACGATCGGCAGCATTGTCTTTTTTCTTCAAGGCGCGAAGTACTACCTTACTAAGGTTGTGTTGCTCGTTAGAAAACAACATTGTCGCATCGCTTTTCTCAAAAATAAAGTCGTACTTGCGTAACTTACCTATTTCTTGAACTATATTGAATACTTGATCTTGAATAGGCTTGGCGAGCAAAAACTTTTGGTTGATATACTCCCCGTCTTTGGCATCGAATTTTTGTTGTTTGTAGGCATTGAGGTTGTACTCCATCAAAGCTATTTCTTCTTCCTTATCTTTTATCAATTCAGGAGTAAGTAATGCTTTTTCAGCCTCTAACTTATCTTTTTCAGCTTGTATTTTAGTCAGGCGTTTTTCTATCTCTGCTTGCCATTGTTCTACTTGCAATGCAAACTGCTGGTTTGCTACTTTGTAGTCTTCCAAATTAGCCAAAATATAGTCCATATCCACATAGCCTATACGGGAAGGCTTTTGTGCAAATGAAAGTGTTATTGTTGTCAATAGCACTGCAAAAAGAACTGATAACTTTTTCATAGAAAATATCGTGCCAAAAATTAGAATTGTTGTCCAAAAATGAAATGAGTTTGCCAACCACTGCGGTTTGTACTATTGGCTGGATTATCAAATCCATAACCAAAATCAATACCCAACATACCGAATTGTGGCATAAAGAGTCTCAAGCCTAAACCTGCTGAACGTTTGAGTTGGAAAGGATTGAAGTTTGAGAATCCATCGTGTACATTTCCTCCTTCGGCGAATGCCAAACCATAGATAGAAGCCATAGGTTTGAGAGTGATAGGGTAACGTAACTCCAATGAGAATTTATTGAATATAGTTTCTCCACTATCTGAAGATAATCCGTAGTTCTCATAACCACGCATTTGTATATTCTCACGACCATCCATATTGTAATAACCTAATCCATCACCTCCCATAAAGAAGCGTTCAAAAGGTACTATACCGCGATTGTTGTTATAAGCTCCAAGATAACCAAAGTCGGCTCCAAATTTCAATACAAACTTGCTGTACAAATTAGTATACCAAGCTGAAGTGAATTTGAATTTATAGAATTCTAACCAGCGGAAGCGTTCTTGGTCTATAGAAGCTATTTTGTCGCTATCGTTATTCGCTATAGCTTGTGTACGTTCGTCTAACAACTTAGCGTAATTCACTCCATTAAACAAAGAATAAGGAGGGGTAACCTTTGCGCTGATAGTAAAGCTACTACCCGTCATTGGATAGATAGGGTTAGGTCCGCTAGAATTACGTGATAAAGCAATAGTGTAAGCAAAAGAGTTAGATGAACCATCTTTGAAAGTAAAGAGTCCTAAATTAGGATAATCTTTCAAATCGTAGTGTTTATAGGTGAGTGTGTGAGCGATTTGGAAATAGTCGTCTGGAACTCTAAGACGTTTTGCTAATCCTAAACTAAACTCAGTAATATATACACGACGGCTTTTATCTACATCATAACTTCTATAGCTATAACCAAATTGTTCAGTACGGCTAAATGACACTGAGAACTGCACTGGTTGTTTGCCTCCCATCCAAGGTTCGGCAAATGAGAATCCATAAGTGCGATAGTATCTACTCACTTGCAAGCTGAGCGATAAACTTTGTCCGTCACCCATAGGTACAGGACGATAAGCTTTTCTATTGAATATATTTTTGATGGAGAAGTTGTTGAACGATAGAGCTACCGTTCCAATAAAAGAACCTCCTCCATAACCACCTTGTAATTGTACCTGACTTGAACCTGTTTCAGTAAGGTTATACTCAATATCTACTGTTCCTGCATTAGGATCGGCGTTTTTAAATTCGGGATTGATGTTTTGTGCATCAAAGAGTTGTAACTGACCTAATTCACGCACAGTACGCACTACTGCATCTTTACTATATAAGTAACCAGGGCGGGTACGCAATTCGCGATAAATTACATAGTCGTTTGTTTTTTCATTACCTTTTACTGTTATTTTATTGAAATAAGCAGGTTTCCCTTCTACAATGCGTATTTCAAAATTGATAGTATCGTTTACCACTGAGGTTTCTACAGGGTGTACTTGAGAGAAAAGGTAACCACTATTTTGGTATAAGTTGGTAATATCTTCAGCATCAGGTTTGGTATTGTCCTGCACGCGTTTTTTGAGTAAGACTCCGTTATACACATCTCCTTTTTTGATACCTAAAATTTGATTGAGTACGCGGTCGTTGTAGACTGAGTTCCCCAAAAAGCGGATATCACCGAAATAATAACGTTTGCCCTCTTCTACTGCAATATTTAAACTTACATTACCATCTTTTTCTTTGATGAGAGAATCGCTTACCACACGAGCATCACGATACCCTTTTTCTTTATAGAAGTCAATGAGATTTGTAAGATCTTCTTCGTAGTTCTTTTTCACATATTTAGAGCGTTTCCAAAAGCGACCAAACTGTATTTGTTTGGTTTTTTTGAGTTTTTTACGCAATTTGGATGAACTGAACTGCTGATTACCCTCAAAAACTATTTTATCTACTTTTACTTTACTACCTTTATCAATATGAATAAGCATATCCACTCCGTTAGCATCGGTAGTATCTACCTTAGTATCAATAGTTACTTTAGTATTTAGGTAACCATCTTTTCGATATTTATTGGTGATATAGTTTCGGGTATTCGCAATCAAACTCTCATTTACTTTAGCACCTTTTTTAATATCTGCATCTTTGAGGAGAGTTTCACTTTTTTTCTGCCCAATACCTGTTACTTTTACATTTACAAGGGAAGGAGTTTCTTTAATAGCTAATTCCAAAAAAACTGTATCTCCCTCTACCTTTTTGATATAGATATTGATATCGCTAAACAACTTATAACTCCATAATTTATGGATAATTGCACTGAATTTCTCACTGGGGATTTCAATTACATCTCCTACCTTCAAACCAGAAGTAGTGAGGATAGTTTGTTCATTATAACGTTTGGCACCAGTAACTTCGATGCCACCTATGGTGTATTTTTTTCCTTGTCCTAATGATATTCTTTCTTCTTGTGCATTCACAAGGCTTACCAGAGCCAAAAAGGCGAGTAATATAATTTTTTTCAGCATAGTTTTACGTAAGTTGTTCGCTTGTTTTTCCAAATCGTCTTTCTCTATTTTGATAATTGAGGAGTGCATCCTCTAAATGTTTTTTTGTAAAATCTGGCCATAGTACCTCAGCAAAATAGAGTTCGGCATAGGCTATTTGCCATAACAAAAAGTTACTAATACGATATTCTCCACTAGTGCGGATGAGCAAATCTACATCGGGCAAATTATTAGTGTACAAATGTTTTTGTAGCGTTTGCTCGGTGATAGCATCGGCAGTTAATTCGCCGTCTTTCACCTTAGTAGCAATCTGTTTTACAGCAGTGAGCAATTCCTCTCGCGACCCATAGCTAAGGGCTAAAGTGAGGGTAACTCCTGTGTTGTGTTTTAGTTTATCAATAGTAGCGAGCAATGTTTCACGAGCTTTGGGTGGAAAGCGGTCTAAATTGCCTATAGTGTTCAATTTCACATTGTTTTTCAGCAAACTATCCACCTCTTTTTTTAAGAACTTCACTAATAATTCCATCAAGGCTTTTACTTCTAAAGCAGGACGATTCCAGTTTTCAGTAGAAAAAGCGTACAAGGTAAGATAAGGAATTTTGTGTTCTACACAATATTCGACTACCTGTCTTACAGTTTGTACACCTTTTTCGTGACCAAAAGCCCTGAGCAAACCTTGTTTTTTTGCCCAGCGCCCATTGCCGTCCATTATAATAGCCAAGTGTTTCGGGTATTTGGTTATTTCCATTTAAATTTCACTAATTTCTACAATAACAAGGCCATTCTCCAAAAGTATAGGTAAGTGTAAGTCCAGAAAGGGTATACCAATCATAACTTCTACCTATATTACCAAATATAAAAGGACGGTTTTTAGGAGCTGTACCATCTAAATTATTAGTAAAGGTAAAATGGAACATCACCTCACCTGCCAAAACCAATCGGTTTGTAATTTTAGCTTTTACACCAAAAGCTACAGGGACTGCAAAGTCGAAATCTCGTCGAGAAGTATCGATAGCATCTGTAGGTTTAGGATAAGCAGGATCAAAATACAAATCATCATGCCAAAATCCTGTAATACCTCCGAAAATATAAGGTGTAATAGGACGATCGAGCAGATTTTTGATTTTGTAGCTAAAGAAATGCCACTCAACCCCTGCGGTCATATCGGTAACATCGGTACGGAAAGAAAACTGACGATTGCGTTTTCCTGATATATCCGATTGTGCATCATTACCGCTGAGGGCAGTTTTAGTTATCTGCACACGAGCAGACATACGTTCGTGGAAGTTCCATTTGAACAATCCACCAAAAGCAAACTCGTTAGGGTACACGTAGTGAGTGCGACCAATATCAGCAATGGGGTTACTTCCTCCTAAGAAGACACCTAACTCATATCGCTGTGCTGAGGCGAATTGCGCCACTAATACTATAAATAGGATGTGTAATTTTTTGTACATATATACTATTCTATGCAAGGCGCAAATATAGGTGTTTTATATGACATAACACTCATTATTTGTTATTTTTTATTTTATTTAACATTTCTACTTTTCTGAAAAATGTAGTTATTAAGCTGATTTTTAATCATATATAAAAAAATCACTCCTCCACAAAAAAATTGCACTATAAGGATGTATCCACCAAGATTGTGCCAAAATAGCAAAATTGGTATATAAAAATAACTTTGCCAAAGGTCATAGCATTGCAGGCTATTAGCTTTGGCAAAGTTTTGTTAGTTATTAACCATCTGATTTATGCGTGAATAGCACGATTTTCGGTTGCTGCTAAGGCAGCTTCTTTTACAGCCTCGGTGAAAGTAGGGTGTGCGTGGCAAATACGAGCAATATCTTCAGCACTAGCACGAAACTCCATAGCTGTAACAGCTTCAGCTATCATATCGGCTGCACGAGCTCCAATGATATGCACTCCTAACACTTCATCAGTTTGAGTATCAGCTAAAATCTTGACAAAGCCATCGGTATCCATACTGGCACGAGCACGCCCCAAAGCACGAAAAGCAAACTGACCTACTTTATAAGCAATTCCATCGGCTTTGAGTTGTTCTTCAGATTTTCCTACTGAGGCAACTTCAGGCCACGTATAAACCACCCCCGGTATGAGATTATAGTCGATATGAGGTTTTTGTCCGGCGAGTTGTTCCACTACCAATACCCCCTCTTCTTCAGCTTTATGAGCTAGCATAGCCCCTCGTACCACATCGCCTATAGCATAGATATTAGGCACATTAGTTTGCAAGTGATCGTTTACTACTACCCTACCCCGTTCGTCTTTTTGTACGCCAGCAGCTTCAAGATTGAGCCCACGAGTATAAGGAAGACGACCAACGGCTACCAAGCAGTAATCACCTTCTAAACTAATAGTTTCCCCTTTAGGAGAGATTGCTTTTACAATTACTATATTACCGTCGCGAGTAACTTCGGTTACTTTATGGCTTGTATAGATGTTAAAACCTTGTTTTTTAAGCACTTTAGTGAGTTCACGCCCTAAACCTCTATCCATTGTAGGGATAATACTATCGGTGTATTCGACTACTGATACTTTAGCCCCAAGGCGGCTGTACACTTGTCCTAATTCCAAACCTATCACCCCACCCCCTATTACGATAAGGTGTTTAGGTACTTCTTTGAGTTTGAGAGCTTCGGTAGAGGTAATCACACGTTCTTTATCAAGTTTGATAAAAGGCAAAGTTGCGGGTTTAGAGCCTGTAGCGATGATAGCATATTTTGTTGTTATAGTTTCGGAAGTTCCATCTGAAGCTGTTATTTTTAGTTCCGTAGGTGATTCAAAACTACCAACTCCTGTAAAAACATCAACTTTATTTTTTTCCATCAAGAATTTCACTCCTGCGCAGGTCTGTTCTACCACAGCAGCCTTGCGATCTATCATTTTCTCTAAGCTAAATTTTACCTCTCCAGCAATTTCGATGCCGTGAGCCTCAAGATGTTGTGTTACTTCCTCGTAATGATGAGAGGAATCGAGTAGGGCTTTAGATGGAATACAACCTACATTGAGGCAAGTACCTCCCAGAGTATTGTACTTTTCTATAAGGGCAGTTTTGAAGCCCAATTGTCCAGCGCGAATAGCAGCCACATAGCCTCCTGGACCTGAACCAATGATTACAATGTCGTACATTTTCATAATAGTTACTATTTAATTGTCAATCTGTTTTTTCAATTCTATTGTACACCCCGCAAAGATATAACTTTTTTCTTATTTATCACTTTCTTTTTGCAATTATTTCTTATTTTTGCGCTCTAAATAAATTTTACCTTTCTTCAAATGAATTATATAGAATACACTTTTACCATTACCCCTATAGGTATTGCTTCTGAAATATTAGTTGCTGAACTCGCTGAAGTAGGTTTTGAGAGCTTTGTAGATACCGAAACTGGTTTGCAGGCTTATATAGAAGAACCTCTTTGGAATGCTAATATACTCTCTGACATACAGATACTTCATAGTGAGGAGTTTCAAATTACTTACACACATCAAACTATTGAACAGGTGAACTGGAATGAGGAATGGGAAAAACACTTTGAACCTATCACCGTAGACGATAAGTGTACTGTACGCGCTACTTTCCACCCTGAAGCACATACCCCTTATGAGATTGTGATTGACCCTAAGATGAGTTTTGGCACTGGTCATCACGAGACTACTTATATGATGTTGCAATTCCTTCTAAAGGAAGAACTCAAAGGCAAAAAGGTGCTCGATATGGGTTGTGGCACGAGCGTACTCGCTATTATGGCAAGCAAACGCGGGGCGAGTGAGGTACTGGCTATTGATGTAGACGAATGGTGTGTGGAGAACTCTATAGAAAATGTAGAACGCAATGGCTGTAAGCACATCAAAGTACAGTTGGGCGATGCTTCTTCGCTGGCTGATGAAAAAGACTTCGACCTTATTATTGCGAATATCAACCGCAATATTCTCTTAAACGATATACCGCAGTATGTACCAGCCCTCAAAGCAGGAGGCACTCTCTTGCTCAGTGGTTTTTACAAGGAAGATATTCCGCTTATTCGTGAAAAAGCAGCAGCATACGGTTTGCAATATATTGAGCACTTGGAGCGCAACAACTGGGTTGCAGTGAAATTTGGAAAATAATAGTTATGATTAGTAAAGAGGATTTACAAGGGTTATTATCTGAAGTAGAGAGTTATAGTTTGGAGAAAACTACTTCAACTGACAATATGGATAAATTTTGTCAGGCGATATGTGCTTTTTCTAATGATATGCCTAATAGTAAAAAAAATGGTTATTTACTGATAGGTGTAAAAGATAATGGAGAGTTATCAGGTTTAAAAGTAGATGACAAACTACTGTTGAAAATTGCTAATATTCGTACAGATGGTAATATCTTACCACAACCATTAATGAATGTAGAGAGCTTCAGTTTTGACAAAGGTGATGTATTAGTTGTAGAAGTACAACCCTCAGAATTTCCTCCTGTACGCTATCGTGGGCGAATTTGGGTACGAATGGGACCTTTAAAAAGTATGGCTACAGAAGCTGAAATAAAACAACTCACTGAACGGCGTCTTTCAAACATACGGACTTTTGATGCAATGCCTTGTTTAGGTACTACAATAAATGATTTAGACATTTCATTAATCAAAAAAGAATTTTTACATAGAGCTGTAGCAGAGGATATTTTGGCAGAAGACAAGCGTTCACTTGAAGAACAATTGGCTACTTTGGGGCTTTATGATTTACGATATGGCTGTCCGACTAATGGTGCTATTGTGCTCTTTGGTAAAAACCCAGAACTTTATTTGCACGGCTCGTACGTTCAATATGTGCGATTTAAAGGAAGTGATCGTGGAGGTGATATACTTAATGAACACAAATTTGCAGGAAATCTTTGTAGTCAATTAGCTAAAATAGATGTTTTTGTAGAGACTAGTATCTCTCAAAAGCGCCCTATTCCTATTAGTGTACTCAGAGAAAAAACAGTTTCTAAATACCCTTATTGGGCAACGCGTGAGCTACTAATGAATGCTATTATGCATCGAGATTACGAGAGCAATGCTCCGGTTCAATTCTATGAATATGATGATCATATTGAAATACAAAATCCGGGAGGATTATATGGTAAGGTAAGTAAAGAGAACTTTCCTAATGTGAGTGATTATCGCAATCCTTTTATAGCTGAAGCTATGAAAACATTAGGATATGTAAATCGTTTTAGTAGAGGAGTATATCGGGTACAAAAAGAGTTGAATGAAAATGGTAATGGTAAGGCTATTTTTGACCTTTCGTTGTATACTGCTTTTAGGGTAATAGAACCTATTTCGGATTTATACTTTGAAGAAGGTTTTGGGGAAGAGGAGACCAATGATGAAAAAGCACCAGAAAAAGCACCAGAAAAAGCACCAGAAAAAGCACCAGAAAAAGCACCAGAAAAAGTTAAGGAAACTATCTTTAACTTACTAAAGAAGAATCCTTCTTTTTCAGCAAAAGAAATAGCGACCAAGATACAAAAGACTATAACTACTGTGAAATACCATTTAAGAAAAATGACTGATGAGGGGGTTATCAAACACGAAGGTGCTACAAAATCTGGTAAATGGGTGATATTAAAAGAACTCAAGAAAAAAATAAACTAATGAATACTTTTGCCAATAGAGTTATCAACTTCAACACACATTTGGTATACAACGATGCCCTACCTAAGGGTTTTGATGTACTCAATCCTTATATGGATAACCCTGAAACTATAGAGGTGATGTGTGCTTTTTATCAGAAGTTTTACAACGATAATCACCAACGGAAATTTATTATAGGCATCAACCCGAGTAGGCACGGAGCAGGGGTTACAGGGGTTCCTTTTACTGATACCAAGCGATTGGAAAGCGAGTGTGGTATTGTAATGAAGTCGGCACATACCCACGAAGTATCCTCAGTTTTTATGTATGATATGATAAAAGCATACGGTGGCGTTACTAAGTTCTACAATGATTTTTATATCAATTCACCTTTTCCTTTGGCTATTGTACGGAAAGCTAAAGATGGCAAGTGGCTCAATGCTAATTATTACGATGATGAGGCGCTTTTTAAATCAGTAAAGGAGTATATGATAGAAACTTTAAAAAAGCATATAGCCTTAGGAGTAGACACTCAGAAGGTATTTGTTTTAGGCAAAAAGAACGCTACTTTCTTAGAAAAGTTGAATAAAGAAGCGGTTTTATTTAGAGAAATGGTAGTATTGGAACACCCTCGCTTTATTCAGCAGTATAAATCAAAAGAGAAAGAGCTGTATATCGATAAGTTTTTAACGAGTTTTGAAATATAGACAATGAAGCAATACGATGTTTTAGTAATAGGTAGTGGGCTCTCGGGACTCTTTTCGGCTTTGCTCTTAGCAAAAGCAGGAAAGAGCGTGTGCGTATTGGAGAAAAATGAGCAAACTTTTGTGCGCAATAATACGCTGTTTGATACAGGAGTGCATTACATAGGAAGTCTCGCAGAAGGTCAGGTACTATATGAGTATTTTAAAGATGTAGGTATTGCCTCTCATCTTTCGGTAGAACGCCTTGATACAAACGGCTACGACCGTATTTGTTTTGGTGATACACCTAACGTGATGTATCCTCACGCTCAGGGTTATGAGAACTTTGTGCAACAACTCCTCTCTTACTTCCCCAATGAAAAGAAAGCCTTAGAAGCATACGCCCACACGATGCAATCTATTTGCGATAAGTTTCCACTCTACCGCCATAAACAAGCCGTAGCCGATTACGATGTGCATACACTTTCTTTGAAACTCTTAGACTTCCTCAATGATATTACTACCAATGACCGACTCAAAGCGGTGCTCTTAGGCTCTAACTTTCTCTATGGAGGCGCTGATGAGCATACAGCTTTATACGTGCACGCACTATCGGTCAATTCGTATATAGAAAGCGCTTGGCGACTCACACAAGGAGGAAGCCAAATCACCAACTTACTCATTGAAAAATTGCGTCAATACGGTGCTGACCTTTTCAACCAAAGGGAGGTTATAGGCTTTGAATACAGTGAAGGGAATACTATCAACACAGTACTCACCAAACAAGGAGAGCGGTTTACTGCAAAACAAATTATTTCGGCTATAGATGTAAAGCAACTGCTTAACATCACTGGCAAAACGCCTTTTAAGCCTTCTTTTTGCAAACGCGTGCAGGGCTTACAACCTACGGTTGCTGCCTTTTCATTGCATTTGGTACTCAAAAAAAATGCTTTTCGTTACTTGCCCTATAATGTGTATTGGTTTAAGGATAACAATAGCGTTTACCACGCTACTAATTACGCTACTAACGACTTCCCAACTTCGTATATACTCTCTATGAATCCGCCCAAAGACGGCAGGGAATATACTGATAATGTTACTATCCTCACCTATATGAATGCCAATGAATTGCATCGCTGGCAAGATAGTTTCACTACCAATACCGAGGGCAACCCAAGAGGTAACCAATATGAAGTTTTCAAGCAACAACGTGCTATGGATTTATTAGATGTAGTTGCTCAACAATTTCCTACACTCAAAAGTGCTATTGCTCATTACTACACCTCTACCCCACTCACTTACCGCGATTATATAGGCAACCCTACGGGAGCATTGTACGGCTACAAAAAAAACGCTAACCATATAATGGAAAGCGTTTTTATGCCACAAACTCACATCAAGAATTTGTATCTTACAGGGCAGAGTGTTGCAATGCACGGATTAGTAGGTGTTACTATCAGTGCGGTGCTCACCTACCAAATTTTGATGCGGTCTTCAGGTTTTTTATAGAGTTTATCACCTTCTTTTACATCAAAGGCTTTATACCAAGCATCTACATTCACAAGCGGACCGAATGAACGGAAATATCCAGGGCTATGAGGATCGGTTTTTACTTGATTTGTAAGGTATTTATCAGTAGAAAGCGTACGCCATACAGTACCCCAAGAGATAAAGAAACGTTGATCTTGAGTGAAGTTGCTTATTTTATCCACATTACCTTTGTCTTTTAAGTACATTTGCAAAGCATCAAAAGCGATGTTTACCCCACCGAGGTCGGCTATGTTTTCACCGCTGGTGAAAGTACCATTTACAAATACACCTTTTACAGGTTCGTATTGGTCGTATTGTTTAGCAAGGGCTTTGGTAGCGTTCTCAAAGTTCTTTTTATCTTCAGGAGTCCACCAGTTTTGCAAGTTGCCATCACCATCAAATTCAGCACCACTATCGTCAAATCCGTGTGTCATTTCGTGACCTATTACAGCACCAATACCCCCGAAGTTCACCGCAGGGTCGGCTTCGAAATTGAAGAAAGGAGGTTGCAAGATAGCCGCAGGGAACACGATTTCATTATACAACGGATTGTAGTACGCATTCACTGTTTGAGGTGACATACCCCATTTGGTTTTATCTACAGGCTTGCCTACTTTTTCTAAACTCTTTTGGTAAGCCCATTCATTCACACGTTGCAAATTAGTGTAGTATACACTTTTAGCAGCAGGTTCAATAGTCAGTTTAGAGTAATCTTCCCATTTATCAGGGTAACCTACTTTCACTGTAAATTTATTGAGTTTAGCCAAAGCCTTTTCCTTAGTAACATCTGACATCCAAGTTACATCTTTGATATGCTGTGCAAAGCTCTTTTTGAGATAGTCTACTAAAGTAACCATTTCTTCTTTAGCTTTAGGAGGAAAATACTTCTCTACATACAATTTACCAAAGGCTTCACCCAAAATACCATTGATCACACTTAGCGCGCGTTTGTTCATTGGGCGTTGCTCTTGTTGTCCTTGTAACTCCTTACTATAGAAGTTAAAAGAAAGCTCATCGAGTTCTTTGGTAAGGTTGCTCGCGTTATCGGCTACTAATTGATATTTGAGGTAATCTTTGATAAGAGGCAAGTTCTTTTCGTTGATAAACTTATCGTATTGTTTGTACAAACGAATTTCTGAAACAACCACTTTATCAGTGTTTACGCCTACGTTTTTAAGAAGTTGAGGCAAGTTTATATTTTTCACTAACTTGCTAAGTTCAGCCATTGTTTGAGGGTTGTAGCTAAGGTTAGGGTTGCGGTCTTCCTCATTAGTGAGCATTAGTTTGGCTACCGAGCGTTCAAAATCTACCATTTGTTTAGCTTTTTCAGCAGCTTTGTCGTCTTTAAGCACTTTGAAGATAGCCATTACATAATCTTGATACTTTTGTAAAGCCTCAGTATTCTCCTTGTTGTCTTTTTGGTAGTAATCACGCCCCATACCGATGCTAAAGTTGCCGAGATACACAGTATTCATATTAGAATCTTTCATATCGGCATATACACCCCAAGCGCAAATAGGATTTTCACCCTCAGGAGTTACCTCTTCTAGATATTTTTGAAGGTCTGCAAGAGTTTTGATATTATCAATTTTGGTAAGAAGTCCTTCAATAGGTTTGAGTCCTTCGGCATCGCGTTTTTTCCAATCGATAAACGATTCGTAGAGGTCTTTTATTTTCTGACCTTCAGTACCCTGAGCAAAGTTTTCTTTGAGAAGGTTATCCAAGATAAGCAAACAATTCTCATCAGTTTTCTCACGGAGGATATGGAAAGAGCCCCACGTAGGTTTATCGGCTGGTATTTTGGCAGTTTTAGCCCAAGTGCCGTTCACATAATTGTAGAAATCATCTTGCGGACGCACCGTAGTGTCCATTTCAGCAAGGGAAAGCCCCTTGTCAGCATTTTTGTCTGTCATTGCATTTTCTGATTTTTTGTTATTTCCGCCACAAGCAACGATGAGTGCTGCCGACGAAAACAACAGTGCGGTTTTTACTGTTTTTCTCATTGTTTTATGTATTAATTAATTGTATCCGTTTATTTTAGCATCTATAGTATTGATATTACAATTTTCAAAATACACTTCTCCAAAATTTTTAGTTGTGTATTGGTTTTCTGATGTTTTTATTCCATCTACTTTTGTTACAATCCCATAGCGATGCAAGAAAAAGTCTTCAGCAAACTTGTTGTACTTAAAAGTAACATAGTGATCTACATCTATTTCCTGTCTCTCCTCATCATAATTATACTCTGTAAAGTTAAATTCAAGAGTAAAATACTCATCTTTACACACTATCCTCTTTAGAGAATAAGTGCGATAACAGAGGTAAGGACTAATAAGTAATTTATAATTTTTCTCAGGACGGTCGCGACTACCCCCACTGAGTAAAATCACTATAGGAGAAAAGTTGATGTTTTGATCTTCTTCCTTGTTGAAAACAAAAATAAAATCATCTTCATCATCTTTGTTAAAATCAAAAGTATAGGTATTATTTAGGGTATACTGTTTAAAAGATTCTATACGTTTTACTAAATCAGTTGTTTTTTCTATATGGCATATTCCATTATAAGTTGCCATAAGACTATTGAGGTATTCCCGACATCTATACTCCGCTGTATTTTCATCTTTTTCATTATTTACTTCAAAAATAGCATCTTTTATCCATTTTCCATCTTTTAGAAGATAGGTTACTTCTTTGTAAGGAAGATTTTTTTGGTTGAAAACATCAGAATCACTCTTTTCTTTTTTGAGATATTTCTTATCAATAACAGAAATTAATATATCAAAACACTGACTAATTTCCTCATTAGAAAGGTTGTGAATCAGCTGGGTTACTCCTTTGTCTTCTTCAAAAACTTTAGAAAAATGCCATAAAATATACGTATTAAATTTTTCAGTTTTAGGAACTAATGTGATATTCACTTGTCCAAAAGCATTGTTGTAAGTGGTATAGTCATTAACTTCATTAAAATAAACAGAATCATAATCGGGATGTTCTTCAGCGCGAAAAGTACTTTCTCTAATGAGTTTGTAGAGTTCTTCTTCAATTTTAGGCGTGATAGGTTCTTCGGTGATTGTTGTTGAGGTACAAGCACAGAAATACAGAGATAATAGTATAAAAAAACATTTTAAATACATAAACAATTATCTGATACCAAAATTTACTCCTTTGTGTTCTCCCAATCCATAATAATGCTTGAAGTTATAGATAAGTGGTTCCCACTCTAATGGATTGATTTTGTCTCCCTCCATCACCAAATAGTCTTCAGCGTGTACTTGTACTATTTCCAACTCTACAATTGCATACGTATCGCGGTCATTCACTTGTTTTACTATAGCTTCTGCTTGCATAGGGCACTCGGCAATGCGCGGAGGGCGTACTTTTTCTGAGGGCAATTGGGTAAATCCTCCAATACTAAACTTGTCGTCTGTATATGTGTATTTATCCTTTTTCACATCAGGCACAGGGTTTTGAGCAGTATAAGGACCTATTGTATCTACTTGCTCCCACATAGCCGCTGTAGGAAAATTGAATACCACTTCAGGCACTTCCATTACATTATGATAGACTTTGTTCAGTTTCACAAGTGCTATTACAGCATTTGTACCTATAGTAAAACTACACGAAATAGGAGTTACATTGGCTTTTCCTTCTTTGTCTATCGTGCTGAGAAGCACTATAGGAAAACCATAATAAAACATATTGGGTAAAAAAGATTTCATACTATTTTTTATTTGATTGCACAAAGGTAAGAAAAAAATAACAATGAACAATGAAAAGAATAAAAAAACTTTGCCAAAGTTTCAATTTTGGCAAAGTTTATCACTCGTAATTTATAATTTGTAACTCGTAATTAAAAAAATGCGGCTTTTACTTTTTCTACAAAATCTAATTTTTCCCAAGTAAAGAGCTCTACTTCTATCGTTTTTGTTTTGTGATAAGGCGATGAGAATACTTTGGTTACAACCTCAGGAGTACGCCCCATGTGTCCGTAAGAAGCTGTCTCGCTGTAGATAGGATTGCGCAATTTTAGGCGTTGTTCTATATCATACGGACGCAAAGGGAAGATTTCTTGTATTTTTTTAGCTATTTCACCATCAGTGAGGTTTACCTTAGCTGTACCATAAGTATTTACGTACACGCCCGTAGGTTCGGCTACCCCTATGGCGTAACTCACTTGTACCAATATTTCATCGGCAACGCCTGCAGCTACTAAGTTTTTGGCGATGTGACGCATAGCATACGCCGCACTACGGTCTACCTTGCTCGGGTCTTTACCAGAGAATGCACCGCCACCGTGCGCTCCTTTACCACCATAAGTATCCACGATGATTTTACGACCAGTGAGCCCTGTATCGCCGTGAGGACCTCCAATTACAAAAATACCTGTAGGGTTGATGTGGTAAATAATTTTATCGTCAAAGAAAGGTGCGTATTGAGGATACTTTTTAATCACACGCGGAATGAGAATTTTCACGATATCCTCTTTAATTTTTTGGAGCATTTTCTTTTCGGTATCAAAGTCGTCGTGCTGGGTTGAAATTACAATCGTATTCACACGCACCGGCTTGTTGTCATCGCTATACTCAAGAGTTACCTGACTTTTAGCATCGGGACGCAAATAGGTAATCTCCTTGTTTTCACGGCGTAATGCTGCCAATTCTCTCAGCAAAGCGTGTGAAAGGTCTAAAGCGAGTGGCATATAATTTTCGGTTTCGTTCACCGCATAGCCAAACATCATACCTTGGTCGCCAGCTCCTTGTTCTTCAGGTTTTCCGCGATCTACTCCTTGATTGATGTCGGGCGATTGTTCGTGAATAGCCGAAAGTACCCCACACGATTTGGCTTCAAACATATAGTCGCTTTTGGTATAGCCAATTTTCTCAATCACGTTGCGCGCGATTTGTTGTACATCGATGTAAGTGTTAGATTTTACTTCGCCATCCAATATAACCTGACCGGTAGTTACTAATGTCTCGCAAGCCACTTTAGAGTGGGGGTCGAAAGCGAGGAAGTTGTCAATAAGCGCATCGCTAATTTGGTCAGCGATTTTGTCTGGATGTCCTTCTGAAACGGACTCAGAGGTAAATAAATATCCCATTGATAATTATGATTTAGCAGGGGACGCCATTGTAAAGAAGAACTGTTTTAGCATTTTTTGGGGAACACCCCAAGAGGTTGCAATCAGTACAAATTTGTCCTCTTTGTTATTAATTGGCGGCAAAATTACAAAATAAAAAACAATAGACAAATAACAACGAACAATTTTTAGTTGTCAAAGCTCAGACTTCTCTGAAATCCTATCTTCTTCTAAATTTGTTAATTCACTAATTATTTACTACCTTTGCGCCCTTAATTACTGATAGTTGCAACATATTGCCTCATAACAACAACTATCAACTAAATAGCTAACGACTAATTTATACAATGAAAAACATACGTAACTTCTGCATTATTGCACATATCGACCACGGCAAGAGTACTTTAGCCGACCGTTTGC
>ERZ773021.229-NODE-229-length-34543-cov-3.33838_pt1 | contig 34543 bp, 36 predicted proteins | sample MGYA00511668_ERZ773021 | MGnify/ENA primary metagenome ERZ773021 (study PRJEB29015, sample SAMEA2737961) | human oral metagenome | biome: human oral; feature: human-associated habitat; material: dental | place: China | collected 2032 ... | reverse complement strand
CCTTCAAAAATGTATTCTTATTCAGATAGTTAAAAATGTTCCTTACAGCCTTGGTTTATTACTTTGATTATCAAAATCTTTTGTAGTATGTTATGTAGGAAATCCAGCGATAGCAGGGTATGTGCTGCAAATTGAAAATAACCGACTTAAAATAATTAACAGCCAACTAAAAATAAAACTATTTTATTCCCCTAAATAAACTTCATAATAAGTAAAGCCACAAGAAAATTACTGCAAAGGCATAGCTACCATTCACTAGTTTAATGATATTATATTTTTATGATATAAGAGTAATATTTTATCCAAAGAGATATTTTTACCCAGATAGTAACAAAAAAATAATAGGAAAACATTTTTTTAAGAGTTTGATTTTGAGATGGATAATTTTTGTTCTTAATAAAATGTAAATAAAAACACAAAAAAATGTTAAAAATATTTGGAGGTTATAAAAATAATACATAGTTTTGCGTCATAAAAAACTAAACACTATATTATTATGACCGGAACAAAACTACAAGAATTACTCGACGCTCATTGCTTAGAAATGAAAGCCAATATGCCTGGTTTTCTATTTTATGGAATTTTAAGTTGCAAAGATGGAACCATTCTGTCTAAAGCTTCAGCTAATGAAGAATCTTCAAAAATAGTCGAGCAAGGCTCAGCTTTTCATTTAACGATTGTAGATCAAGTGAAAAAGGTGATGAACTCTAATAAATCTATGGGAGAAACAGCTTTAGACTATATTCTAATTGAAGCTGATAAAATAACCTATATGCTTATGATTTCAGCTTTAGGAAAATTCTTTTCAATCACTGCATTGGATAGACCAAAATCTAATATCGGTATTTCAAGAGCTCTACTATATAAATGTAAAGCAGAATTTGGAACAATGTTAGACGACTTCTTTTAGAAACGAGTAGTAACGCAAAAACTTTATAGCACAGATTTGGATATTCCAAATTTGTGCTTTTTTTTGTTTTTTACGAAAATTAGTTGTATATTTGTCGTCTAAAAACAAAACGAAAATATATGACATCGCAAAAATTAACCTCAGAACAAGCAATGGCACTGGAAAATCAGTATGGTGCTCATAACTATCACCCACTACCTGTTGTGCTTAGCAAAGGGCAAGGGGTATATGTGTGGGATTTGGAAGGCAAACGCTACTACGATTTTCTTTCCTCTTACTCTGCTGTAAACCAAGGTCACTGCCATCCTCGCATTATCAAAGCGCTCACAGAACAAGCGCAAACTCTTACACTTACCTCTCGTGCTTTCTATAACGATAAACTCGGAGTATATGAAAAGTATATAACCGAGTATTTTGGCTTTGAAAAAGTCCTCCCGATGAATACAGGAGCTGAAGCTGTAGAAACAGCTATCAAAATATGTCGCAAATGGGCTTACGAACAGAAAGGAGTGCCAGAAAGTGCTGCTATTATTATTGTATGCGACCAGAACTTCCACGGACGTACTACTACAGTAGTATCTTTCTCATCTGATAAAAATGCGCGCAAGAACTTTGGACCTTATACTCCTGGTTTTGTTTCTGTTCCTTACAACGATTTAGCAGCTTTAGAACAAGTGCTTGCCGATAATAAAGCAACAGTAGCAGGCTTTTTAGTAGAACCTATACAAGGAGAAGCGGGGGTATACGTCCCTTCTGAAGGCTATTTGAGTGGAGCTAAAGCCTTATGCGAAAAGTACAACGCCCTTTTTATTGCCGATGAAGTGCAAACAGGGGTTGCTCGCACGGGCAAACGTTTGGCAGTAGATCACGAAAATGTAAAACCCGATATATTGGTATTAGGTAAAGCCCTTAGCGGGGGAGTATACCCCGTGAGCGCTGTCCTTGCCGATGACCGTATAATGCATGTAATCAAAGCAGGGCAACACGGTAGTACCTTTGGCGGTAACCCTTTGGCTGCTGCCGTAGCAATTGAAGCCTTACAAGTAGTAAAAGATGAACATTTGGCTGAAAATGCTGCTCGTTTAGGTGAGATTTTCCGCAATGAAATAGGTGATTACATCAAAACCTCAAAAGTAGCTACCTTAGTACGTGGTAAAGGACTCTTAAACGCAGTGGTTATCAATGATACTGAAGAAAGTGACACCGCTTGGAATATCTGCCTAAAGATGCGTGACAATGGCTTGCTGGCTAAACCTACTCACGGTAATATCATTAGGTTTGCTCCACCATTGGTGATGAATGAAACAGAATTAAGAGAATGTATTGCTATTATTACAGAGGCATTAAAGCATTACGAGTGATAAAAGTATAATAAAAAAGTCTGGAAAACAAGTTGTTTTTACAACTTATTATCCAGACTTTTCTCTGCGTTATAAATATACTAAAAGAAATCATCTAGCATTGTTCCAAATTCTTGTTTACACTTGTAGAGTAGCGCTCTCGAGATACCGATATTAGATTTAGCTCTATCTAAAGCAGTAACAGAAAAGAATTTGCCAAGAGCTGAAATCATCAGCATAAAAGTGATTTTATTTGTTTCAATAAGAATGTGATCAATTTCTAAATTACCTAATTCTTTATAGCTATCGATTACCATTTTTACTTGGTTCACAATTGTAAGGTGAAAAGCAGAACCTTGTTCAATAATACTAGAGGCTTCGGCATTTGCAGAAGCTTTGCTGAGAATGTAGCCATCAGCACAGCTTAAAATTCCATAAAAGAGGAATCCTGGCATATTAGCTTTCATATCTTGACAGTGATTGTCAAGCATTACCTGCAATTGAGCAGGTGTTAGTTTTTCGTCTGTACTTGTCATAATTTGATGTTTTTAAGGTGTTAAGAAGCAAAGGTAAAAAATAAAAATTAAAAAACCTAATTTTTTTAGATATTTTTTCTCTGAAAGATTTTTTTTTTCGTACATTTGCCCCCATAGAAACAAATTTCACCTTATAAAAAGAAAGAATTATGTACAATTTATTAAAAGGAAAAAAAGGCATCATCTTTGGTGCTTTAGATGAAAATTCTATTGCTTGGAAAACAGCAGAACGCGTACACGAAGAAGGCGGTAAGTTTGTACTTACTAATGCTCCCGTGGCAATGCGTATGGGACAAATAAAAAACTTAGCCGAAAAAACTGGCTCTGAAATCATTCCTGCCGACGCTACCAATATGGATGACCTCCAAAACTTGGTGACTAAAGCAATGGAAATTTTAGGTGGTAAGTTGGATTTTGTATTGCACTCTATCGGTATGTCGGTGAATGTGCGCAAAAATATCCCTTATACCGAGTCTAACTATATGAATACTGAAAAAGGTTGGGACGTTTCAGCACTTTCTTTCCACAAAGTATGCCAAGTGCTTTACAAAAATGATGCAATGAACGAGTGGGGTAGCATCGTTGCCCTTACTTATATGGCAGCTCAACGCACTTTCCCTGATTATAACGATATGGCTGATAACAAAGCCTACTTAGAGTCTATTGCGCGTAGTTTTGGCTATTTCTTTGGTAAAGATAAAAAAGTGCGCGTGAACACCATTTCACAATCACCTACTGCTACCACCGCAGGACAAGGTGTAAAAGGTTTTGATGGTTTTATTGCCTACGCCGATGCAATGTCGCCACTGGGTAATGCTACCGCTCAAGATTGTGCCGATTATACGGTATCTCTCTTCTCTGATCTTACTCGCAAAGTAACAATGCAAAATCTCTTCCACGACGGAGGTTTCTCTAATACAGGTGTAAGCCAAGAGGTAATTGAACGATTTGCTAAGTAATGAAATACCTTTTCATTTATTTAGTACGCTTTTATCAGGTAGCTATTTCACCTCTGAAACCGCCTACTTGTAGGTATACCCCCACCTGCTCTCAATACACTTTGGAAGCCCTACAAAAATATGGTTTTTTCAAAGGAGGTTGGTTAGCTATCAAGCGTATATGTAGTTGCCACCCTTGGGGAGGTAGTGGCTACGACCCTGTGCCTTAACAAAAAAGCAAAGTGAAATTAAATCTTCACTTTGCTTTTTTTGTAACTGATTATTTTATACTTTTGTGCTTGTAATTAGCGTCATTAAATATCTAAACTTTATGAGAACCATTGCTTTTATTGTATTATCCTTACTGTTGTTTTCGTGTAAAACAGTACAGCGCCCTAAAATGACAGCTCTTATGGATGAAGCTGCTATTAAGATCCTTAATGAAGGAACGTATTATGTGTATTCTGAACCTATAGAAAAGCAAGCACCTTTGTTCTTTCCGTTACTACCTAAAGAATACCAAGAAAAAGCACAATCTTCAAGTAAATTCAAATTGCAAGTAAAAGCCGATTCGCTTTATGTGAGTTACCAAAAAGTAAAGGATAGTATAACCATCGTTACGATGAGGGCTGGCTTCAAAGGCAAACAGAAAAAGAACTTTTGGCAGCGTTATAATAGGTTTAGAATCTATCCGTTTATACCTATTTATTTAGGAGTGGATATTGATAGAATACGCATAGCTCCTGATAAAGACGGTAATTTATTAGTAGAAGTGTATAGAGACCTACAAGGCGCTGTATTTTTAATACAATTTTTCAACACCTATTACGATACTTTCGTATTTAAAAGAGAAGAACAAACTCAAAAACCTATATCTAATGAATTATCTAAAGAAACTACAACAAAGTGATGAATTTGAATACTGTGAAGGTGCTACTCCCGAAGAAATTCAAATTGTAGAAACATCTTTAGGGGTATTACTCCCTAAAGCGTATGTAAAGTTTTTGAGCGAATGTGGCTTTTGTAACTTTGGGGATACTTATATCAATGGAGTTTACAAAGAAGATGGGACATTATCATATCCTGTGGTAGAACTCACCAAACAGTTGAGAGAAGAACTCAACCTCCCCGATGATTTTCTCGTACTCAATTACGAAATTGACGAATACTTGATTCTATATAAAGTCTCAAAAACAGATCGCCTCAACGATTCAAAAGTATATGATGCTGAAATACATTGTAATAAAGGCAATGATTTTGTAATGAGCAAACCTACACTTTTATTCAATTCTTTTGATGAATATTTTGAGGATTTCTTAGAATTAGCAGACTAAAAAAAGAGCAAAACGACTTGACGCTTTGCTCTTTTTCTATAATTGTATACTAAGTAATTCTGCACCGAGTTTATGCAACCCTTCTTGTATTTTTTGACGTTGAGCTGTACGAGGTTTTTTTAGCCCCACAGCGTATTGATGTATTAATTTCTGATTGATACCTGTGAGTCGTTCAAAGGCGGGGTTGCTTATTATCCCTTTAAAATATTGTAACAGACTTTCAGTGTCATATTTATAGGTAAGTTGGTAATTGTTATAAAGAAAATTACCGAGTTCTTTTTGCAGAGCAATAGCCTCAAAGATACCATTTTTAGCCTCTTGAACAGTTTCACCTCCTGCACTTATACCTTCTACATTTTCAGCATAAGCCCAATAAAAATTGTTACTGTGTTCTATAATGATAGTAATGTTTTTCATATTATATGATGTTTTAAGATTTACAAAGGTATATATTGATATACTCATATCCAAATTTTTGATGAAATACTTTATAAAAAAGAGCAAAGCGCTTTAAAGCGCTTTGCTCTTTTTGTTCCTTAAATAAGTTTCTAAGGGTGATGATATGAAAGAGGTTATATTTTTCTAAAAGTAGTTACTCTTATCTTACCTTTGAAAATTCCATCTTCTACTCTATCAGTAATCGTAGCTTTATTACCTACTATTGATACATTGATAGACCCAGCTCCTCCTTCCCCTTTTATTACTAAAGTATTTCCTGAAAAAACATAAGAAGCTGTAGAAAATCTTTCTTTACATTGGTTTAGTCCTGTTTTTAAAGGAGCATATTCATAAAAAACTACTTCCTTATCAGTAAAAACAAATTTGTCTTTTTTAAAACAATCACCAAAATAATCTGAAATTTTTTTTACCCCCAAAAGAAATGTCTTCTACATTTTTGCCATCGATAGTAGCACTCTCCCATACCCAAGTGCCAATTAATTTCTTGTTGTCTGGGCTTTCTTCTAATTTTTTGTTGCCAGAGTTTTCTTCTAACTTTTTGTTGTCAGAGCTTTCTCCACTATCACTTTTGCTACAAGCGATAAGGGTTACTAAAATTACTGCCATAATGGCTAATACCTGTGTAGCAGTGCGAAAAGTCGCCCAAGCTACGTTTTTGTTGTTGCTTTTCATTGCAATTGTTTGATAAAAATTAAGTTTATACCTACTCTGTTCAGGCTTTTCGGTTACCGCCTTTATCGTGTAGGTTTCGTTACATTTAAGCAATAAAAAACGTGGAAACATTCCTTATTGCTCAATTTCTGAAGCCCGACCAAAGGCTATAAAGTACAAAGCAAAAGGAATGCCCACGTAACCGCAGGCATTTCTACATTTACTTTTCCTGTACTTTTCTTAAAAAATTGGTCGTATTTCAGAAATTAGGAAACTGTAAAGCGAAACGCTATATGTTATTTTATAATACTGTTTAAATATAGAAAATCATCTCTTCTTCTTTTGAAGAAGAAAAATGGTTTTCTGTGATATTTTTGTATTCAGGTAAGTACTCTTCTTTAGAAAGAAAAACTTCTACCTTTCTTCTGTTTTGAATCCAAGAAGTAAGGTTTTCTTCCGTTTCTTTTGAAAGAGCCTCATCTAATTCTCTTTCTAAGGATTTTAAATCTAGCATAGTTATATTTTTTCTTGTTTTAAGAAAGAAAAATTCTGTATAATATTAGGATTATACACAGCTATTTGTATTCTCTTCCTAAAAGCAATGGTTCTAATCTTCCCGTTGTTATAGGTTATTGGTTTTACAAAAGAATGTTTTTCTCCAGTAGGTAAATCTTGAAATTGAATAAAATCAACTTCTCTCCAAATCCCCCTATCAAAAATGTAATCATTCAACTCCTTTAGAGTAGGTTTTTCTTTTGTTTTTTTAATGATTGTTTTAGCTATTTTCTCTAATTGTTTCAACCAAAAATAATAATGGTCTTCATTAAAAACAGTATCCAAGTAATTTTCTGATTTTAAGATACAATCATAAACTTCAAAATAGCCTGTTCTTCTTTTGGAACTATATCCCCAATCTTCAGCATCTTCTATTTCTTTCCAAAAATAGTATGCTTCACCTAACCAAGCATCTTCCCTAAGGCATTTTTGTGGAAAACTCAATTCTTTTTCTCTACTTTCTTGCGTATGAAAAACTCTCATAATATTTTTTTTGGTTTTCGTGGGGCAAATGTATAAAATAGTTTTATTTCTACAAAGTAAAAGAACAATTTTAACACAAAAAAAGCAATGTACATCTTCTGCACATTGCTTTTTTTATTTATTACTTCTTATTTCTTATTTGTAAAGATTGCGAAGTTCTTTAGCGGTATCAACCATTGCGTGAAGAGCTGCTTTGGTTTCTGGCCAGTGGCGTGTTTTGAGTCCGCAGTCGGGGTTTACCCACAATTGCTCTTTTGGTACTACCGAAATGGCTTTCTTCATCAAGTTGGTCATTTCTTCTTGTGAAGGTACGCGTGGTGAGTGAATATCGTATACCCCAGGTCCTATTTCGTTAGGATATTTGAAGTCGCCAAATACATCGAGGAGTTCCATTTGTGAACGCGAACACTCTATGGTAATCACATCGGCGTCCATATCGGCGATAGCTTCAATCATATCGTTGAACTCAGAATAGCACATATGGGTATGGATTTGAGTTTCGTCTTTCACACCTGAAGCTGAAATGCGGAACGCTTTGATTGCCCAATCGAAGTAGGCTTTCCACTCGCTCTTGCGCAATGGCAATCCTTCGCGGATAGCTGGTTCGTCAATTTGAATAACTTTGATGCCTGCTTTTTCGAGGTCTACTACTTCATCACGGATTGCTAAAGCTATCTGCAAACAAGTTTCGGAACGCGGTTGGTCATCGCGTACAAACGACCATTGCAAGATAGTTACAGGTCCTGTAAGCATACCTTTCACTGGCAATTTGGTAAGCGATTGTGCGTATTTGCTCCAGCGTACAGTCATTGGTTCAGGACGTGAAATATCACCAAAGATAATCGGTGGTTTTACACAACGAGAACCGTAACTTTGTACCCAACCGAATTTGGTAAAGGTGTATCCTTTGAGCAATTCGCCAAAGTATTCCACCATATCGTTACGCTCAAATTCGCCGTGTACGAGTACATCGATATTGGTATCTTCTTGAAAACGGATAGACTCTTCAATTTCTTTTTCCAATAGCTTGTCGTATTCAGCTTGAGTGAGTTCTCCTTTTTTGAAGCGAGCACGCCAGCTGCGTACCTCGTCGGTTTGAGGGAATGACCCAATAGTAGTTGTAGGGAAAAGAGGTAAGTTTAACGCTTTGTGTTGCGCTACTTTACGCTCGTTGAACGGACTGTGGCGCATATCGTCTTTGGCTGTGATGTTGTTCACGCGCTCTTTCACTTTGTTGTCGTGGATAAGCGGTGAAGTTTTACGTGTTTCAGCTGCTTTTTTGTTTTCTTCAAAAACGGCTTTTACCTCAGGAGTTATGTGACCTGTAGCAAGGGCTTGCAAAGTAGTTACTTCTTTTACTTTTTGTTTAGCAAAAGCCAACCATTGTTTGATTTCAGGGGTAAGTACTTTCTCGTTGTTTTCGAGTTCGAGGTTGCAAGGAGAGTGCAATAATGAGCAAGAAGTAGCTATCAATAGGCGGTCAGCACCAATAGCTTCTTTAGCTTTCTCAATCAATGCTAATGAATGTTCGAAGTTGTTTTTCCAAATATTACGTCCGTCTACTACTCCAAGCGATAGTTTTTTATCTGTAGGAAGTGCTTTGAGCACTTTGTCAAGCTGAGCTGCTGCGCGCACTAAATCGATGTGTAATACATTGAAAGGCAATGATACAGCTAATTCGGTATTGTTATCCAATGCTCCGAAGTAGGTAGTGAGGATAAATTCGGTAGTAGGAAATTTGCTTCTTAGTTCGGTATATACGTTTTTGTATACATCGGCAGCGCCTTCAGGAAGGTCGAGAACTAAGTAAGGCTCATCTATTTGAATAGTTTTAGCACCTGCATCTACCAAACTTTGTACGATTTGTACATACACGGGCAATAAACGTTCAGCCAAGTCTAAACGGTGGAAACCTTGTTCTTTTTCTTTACCGAGAAGCAAATAAGTTACCAAACCGATAAGTACTGGTTTAGTGTCAAAACCGTGTTTTTTAGCCAAGTTATATTCCTGCAAAGGTTTGTTTACAAGAATTTTGAAAGATTGGTCTTTAGTAAATTCGGGTACGATATAGTGGTAATTGGTATCAAACCATTTGGTCATTTCCATAGCGGTAATATCGATACCATTTTTTTGATAGCCACGAGCTAAAGCGTAATAACGCTCTAAGTTGCTCAACTGATGGATAGGAGCAAAACGCTCAGGGATAGCGCTTACTGTGAACGAAAAGTCAAGCATTTGGTCATAGAGAGAAAAGTCGTTAGAAGGAATCAAATCTACTCCTGCTTCTCTTTGTAGTGTCCAGTTGTGAACACGAATATTTTCAGCTACTGCTAAGAGTTCTTCTTCTGATATTTTACCAGCCCAGAATGACTCATTAGCTTTTTTAAGTTCTCGTTTTTCACCAATACGAGGATAACCTAATACGTTTGATTTCATATAAAATTCTTATTTAAAGTGCAAAACTACAATATTTTATCAATCTACCAAAATAATGTATTAAAAAATATTTTGGTGTTTTTATAAGTTTATTAAAACAGTTTAAAGCTCGCTCTTGCAAACACATAACGCCCGTTGAGCCCGAATTGAGAAGTGGCGCGTGAATATACAAATTGATCGTTGTTGTTATTCACTTTTACGTTCTTTTCGGGGTAAAGATCGAAAAGGTTGTTTACGCCTAAAGTGAGGGTAGCTTTTTCGCTAAAATTATAAGCAATAGAAAGGTCGGTAATGAGTTTGCCGCGTATCACTTGATGACCATAGCTATCAAACTCAAAGTCTCCTATTTGGTCGGCAGTTCTGATGATATCAGGACCTGTGGTTTTGCCGTAATAGGTGTTGCGCAAATAAGCGTTCCATTTGCCTATACTGAGGTTGTGAGAAAGGGTTGCTTTGAATCGCGGAACGGCTTCTTCTAAATAAATACGAGCTCTTTCGGAGAAGAATTTAGTCTCTAAGCCTGCATTTTTTATTGCTTCGGGGGTGTGAATAGCCCCTACTTTGCGCGTTTGGGTGAGATTGAGACCAAAATCGTTGTTGATACTCCATTTATCTCCTTGATAATGGTGCGCTATTACAACATCTATCCCTTTAGTTTCGGCATCAACGCCATTGGCAAAGAACTGTACGCTGTTCACATTAGCAGTATCGAATATTTGTTTGAGTTCGTTTTCGGCAGGTGAAGAGCCTGTTGGTTTGCTAAAAGTTTCGGTGAGGATGATGCGATTGTCTACACGGATGAAATAGGCATCGGCACTGAGAGAAATACCCGCTTTTGGCAAGTTTAGAGCGAACCCTGCACTCACTGATTTAGATTGTTCTTCTTTGAGTTTTTCGATGCCAAAGAGTTCAGCCGCTTTAGAGATATTGTTGAACGTACCTGTTTCTTGCAAATTTCCGTTGAGGTAGAGGGTACCGATGTTGGTGTAATACAATTGGTGGATAGAGGGGGCGCGGAATCCTGTAGAGGCAGCAGCACGCAAATTTACATTAGGGAGGAGCTTCACACGAGTTGCTAATTTGTAGTTGAAAGTATCGCCAAAATCGGAATAGTTTTCATAGCGCAAGGCGGCATTGGCTAAGAGCCAACGAGTGATGTCGGTTTCAAATTCAGCATAACCCGCCCATACATTGCGCGTTTTGGTGAGGGCACTCTCCTCACGCAAACCGCTGAATACCTGTGCACCACCAGGGAGGTAAGCCCCAAAAAAGTCAGTAGGTTTTTGGTTGTTAGGGGTATTGCCGTCCTGCACTCTGCCCGAAAGGTCATAAGTAGCATAAGAACTTTCGTCACCTGCTACAATACTATAGGCTTCGTGGCGTTGCTCAGCGCCCAAGGAGAGATTGGCTTTCTCGAAGAGGTTGAGGGCTCTGGAAAAATCGAGGTTAAGGGTGTTTTGCAAGAAGCGCAATTTGCCAGCATCAAAGGAAGAAGGAGAGGCAAAACGCAAACTAGTGTTGCCCGTATGCTTGATAGTATAGGCAAACTCATTGCGCCCAAAAGTATTGCTGACATCAATATGCCACGCTCCTGCTTCGCCTTTAAAACCTGCTGAGATAGAACTATCTTGAATATCAGTAGTTATCCAAGGTAGATAGCCGTTAGGATGTAGCCCTGTGAAGGTGCGCGCTTGGTTAGGTCGCCTAAAGAAACCACCAGCCTCGCCATAGCGGTAACTCTGTCCGCCAAAAGCATAGAATTTCCAGCTATCGGAAATAGGAAGTTCGGTATTGAGGAAGAATTGTGTACCGCGTAGGCGCGATTGCCCTACGTGCATATTGAAGTCTTTACGCGACAACTGACGATAAGCAAGTTCATCATCGGTAACATCTTTACTCAGAATACTGCGCAGACTGGTGAGCGAAGTAGCATTTTGGATTTGTGATAAGAAGGAACTGTTGAAATAACTAACTTGACCAGCGTAGTTTTTGATGAGCCCCAAGAGTTGAGGGTCGGCATTTACATTGCTATTGCTAAAATAGTTAGACAGATTATCGCCAGCTTCTAAAGCGCGTTGTTCAATTGCGTTATAAGCGTTGAAGATAGTGCCATCAAAAGTGCCTGCTCTAAAAGTAGGGTTGCGGAATTGTGCTGAGAAAGTGAGGTTGATAAAGCCTCCTTTTTTGCCGAGGTCAGTGCCATAATTGAGGTCTAATTGCCCTTGTTCGCCGTCGTAATCACCGCGGTGATCATTGGCTTTTGGGGTTATGTTAGCCCCGTAACTCACTTGGGCAGAGAGACCTTTTTCTTTTTTGAGGTTGAGATTGAGTACTCCAGCAATGGCATCCGAACCATATTGAGCAGAAGCACCATCGCGCAAGATTTCGATTTTGGAAAGCGCAAATGAAGGAATTGCATTGAGGTCGGTGTCAACGGTACCACGACCAGGTGCGCCATTTACATTGATAAAGGCAGAAGTGTGTCGCCTTTTGCCGTTGAGAAGCACTAAGGTTTGATCAGGACCTAAACCGCGTAGTTGAGCGGGGTCTAAGTGGTCGGTGCCATCGGTTACCACTTGAGGTGTAGAGGTGAAGGAAGGTGCTATGCTGTTGAGTATCTGGTTGATATTTACCTGAGGCTGTGTTTTTACGGTTTTCACTACATCGAACACATCCACCGGCACCGGACTATCTACTTTTGTGCGTCCACCAGCACGTGAGCCAACGATGAGCACCTCGTCGAGCGCTTCAGCATCACTTTCTAAGAGAATGTTTAAAGTAGTGTGTTTGCCTACTTTCACTTCTTTGGTTTTAAAACCTATGTACAAAAATACAAGCACATCGTTTTCAGAGACTTGCAGACTAAACTGTCCATTTTCATCAGTATTGGTACCTTTTTGGGTGTTTTTCACAACGATACTTACCCCTATTAGAGGTTCTTTTTGATTATCGGTTACGATACCTTTAACGGTTTGAGCCGAAGCAACGGCTGAAAGCAGTAAGGCTAAAAATACTAAAAAGCGGGTTTTCTTTCTCATTACTAAATTATTTTTAAAAAGGTTATTACTAAGGGAAAATAAAAAAAGGAATGCAATGTAACATCATTGCATTCCTTTTTGTATGAGGTAAAGTAAAGAAACAACGATGCCTTCCTATGGGGAAACCATAGAACAAAGCATCATCATATTTTTACTTGTGAAAGTCATATTATGTGTTATGTGTTAAAATCTGGGGCAAAGGTAGTGATTTTTTCTAAACTACCAAATTTTTTAAGATTTTTTTTTTATGTAATCACTAAATGTTACTATTTAATACTTAATATCCTACGGCAGTATCATCACCACGAGGGTCGGCACCACCTTCTAAACTACCATCGGGTTGTACTAAAATAGCGTCTACTTTACCAATGATAACAAAGTTTTCTTCACGAGGTTTATAGCCTTTAGCTTTTAGTTTGGCAATGACCTCTGGAGCAAATCCGTTGGGCTCATACATCACATCATCGGGTAGCCATTGGTGGTGGAAGCGCGGTTTACTCACCGATTCTTGCATCGTCATACCATATTCGGCTACATTGAGGAAACATTGTAATACCGAGGTGATAATCGTTGAACCGCCAGGGGTGCCTATCACCATAAAGAGCTTGCCACCTTTTTCTATAATAGTGGGGCTCATAGAGCTGAGCATACGTTTATTAGGCGCAATGGCATTTTTTTCAGAACCTACTAAACCATAAGTGTTGGGTTCACCAGGTTTGATGCTAAAATCGTCCATTTGGTTGTTGAGGAAAAAACCTCCACCTTTCACATATACTTTACTACCATAATTGGTGTTGAGGGTAGTAGTAACCGCTACGGCATTACCAAAACGATCTACAATGGAGTAATGGGTCGTTTCATCACTTTCGTAACCTGCAATTTTTCCGTGTGCTATCTCACTTGATTTGCTCGCTTTCTCCCACGAAAAACTACTCATACGTTCTTTGAGATAATCGGGAGAGAGGAGCGTTTCGGTAGGGACTTTCACAAAGTCGGGGTCGCCCATATAGTAAGCCCTATCGGCATAAGCACGGCGTTCGGCTTCTACTAATAACTGAATGTATTGCTCGCCGTTATGAGGATACTGACCTATATTATAAGGTTCTACACTTTTGAGAATCTGCGCCAAGCAAATTCCTCCACTTGAGGGCAGAGGCATAGAATTGACCGTGTAATCTTTATAGGTGAAAGTAACAGGCGTGCGCCATTGAGGTTTGTAGTTTTTAAGGTCGTCTAATGAGAGGATACCTCCAAGTTCTTGCACATAGCTAACAATGCGTTTATAAAACTCATAGCTACCATTATCGCGTATGCGCTCTAAAGTCTGTGCAAGCTCTTCGTACTTAAAGCGTTCACCCGCTTTCCAACCATTTTCAAAAGGAGTAACATAGTTATTAGCCTGCTTGATGAGTTCAACATTCTTATTCATATAAAAATTGGCTTGCAGTTCGGTGATGAGCACCCCATTGCGCGCCAAATCAATAGCAGGCTGTATAAGTTCACCAATAGGTAGCGACCCGAACTTTTGGTACACCTCAAAAATTCCAGCAATAGTACCTGGTACACCTACAGCCAAAGCGCCCAATGTACTCTTATCGGCAATTACGTTGCCATTTTTGTCTAAATACATATCGCGATGCGCTTTAGCAGGAGCTTTTTCACGATAATCTAAAGCGCCTTTTTCACCATTAGCTAAACGGTATACCATAAAGCCACCACCGCCTATGTTGCCTGCATTGGGGTAAGCTACTGCTAAGGCAAGTTCGGTAGCCACCATCGCATCAAAAGCATTGCCCCCTTTTTTAAGGATAGCAAGACCTATTTGTGAGGCTTCTTCTTTGGCACTTACTACCATAGCGTGTAAAGCTACGACTCCTTTTTCGGGAGAAGGTTGTTTTTCAGTAGGAGTATTGCGGCAGCTCACGAGCAAAGTTATAGCTGTGAGGAGAGAGAAAATTTTTTTGGGCATAAGTTTTCTGTTTTTAGGGATGAACTTTGGGAAGGATAGTACTTTAATTATGTATTAAAGTTTCTGTTTCTTTAAGTTCTTTATAGCGTTTTATATCTTGGTATAATTTTATTGGAGCTACAAAAAAGCCTATAATAAGAGATAGCATTATTTTAAAATAAAAATATATCAACCATCCTATAAGAGGTAGTACTAAAAAAACTCTAGGGGTTATTGAATTTAAGGATTTCCAACCATATACTATTGCTAATGCGCTGTAAAGAGCACCTAAAATAAGTAGAAAACGATTTGGGTTAACCATTCCAATGATAGGTAGGAGCATAAAAGCTATAACAATGGCTATTATCCAACTTTTTATAATATTATTCTTTTCGTTTTTTATTCTAACTTGATTGCAACTATCACAAATAGGAATATTATATTTATGAGAACATATAGCGCAAAGCCCCTTTCCACAGTCTATACAAGTAGCAACTGCAGGGTCTTGATGATGATTGTAGCAGTTCATTCTTTTTATGTTTTTTAATTAATACAAGTTTGATATAAGTATTTTACTGATTATGATAACAGACTTTGTCAAAGTCCAAGGACTTTGACAAAGTTTTCGATACAAATCTGACTCTTGTTATCTGAATTCTAAGCAAGCACTTCCTTCACTTTATCAGCAGCTTCTTGGAAGAGGATTGCAGAGTGAACGGCTAAGCCTGAATTGTCTAAAATTTCTTTAGCAAGTTCGGCATTAGTACCTTGCAAACGTACGATGATAGGCACTTTGATAGCATCGCCCATATTTTGGTAGGCATCTACTACTCCTTGAGCTACGCGGTCGCAACGCACAATACCACCAAAGATATTGATGAGGATAGCCTTTACATTAGGGTCTTTGAGAATAATGCGGAAAGCAGCTTCTACGCGTTTGGCATCGGCGGTACCCCCTACATCAAGGAAGTTAGCAGGTGAACCACCCGCTTGTTTGATTAAGTCCATCGTAGCCATTGCGAGTCCAGCACCATTTACCATACAGCCCACGTTACCATCGAGAGCGACATAGTTGAGGCCAACGGCTTTAGCTTCTACTTCTACAGGGTTTTCCTCACGTGTGTCGCGATAAGCTGCATATTCAGGGTGACGGAAAAGCGCATTGTCATCAAGAGTTACTTTGGTATCTACTGCCATTATTTTATTATCAGAAGTTTTTAGAACAGGGTTAATTTCAAACAAGCTCGCATCAGAAGATACATAAGCATTGTAGAGTGCTGTTACGAACTTCACCATTTCTTTTTGAGCGTCACCAATAACTCCTAAGTTGAAAGCAATTTGGCGAGCTTGGAAAGGCAAGAGCCCTACAGCAGGATCGATTTCTTCGGTGAAGATAAGATGAGGTGTTTTTTCGGCTACTGCCTCAATATCCATTCCTCCTTCGGTAGAATACATAATCATATTCTTACCTTTGGCACGGTTTAATAGTACCGACATATAGAACTCTTTAGGTTCGCTTTCTCCAGGGTAATATACATCTTCGGCGATGAGCACTTGATGTACTTTTTTTCCTGAAGGTGGCGTTTGAGGCGTAACGAGTTGCATACCTATAATTTGAGAAGCGATAGGCTCTACTTGGTCTAAACCTTTGGCTAACTTAATGCCGCCGCCTTTACCGCGCCCTCCGGCGTGCACTTGTGCTTTTACCACATACCACTGAGTATTAGTGGCTTCGGTGAGTTGTTTAGCAGCCTCTACTGCTTCGGTGGGGGTTTGAGCAACGATGCCACGCTGTACGCGCACCCCAAAACTTGAAAGGATTTCCTTTCCTTGGTATTCGTGTAAGTTCATACGAGAATGATTTGGTAACTATTCGGCAAAGATACGAAACAATTTGTGAATTAGCAAAAAATAATTAATAATACTTCTAAAAATTGCTAATTTGCTAATTAGCAAATAATCCTTACTTTTGCATTTTAAACTGAAAAGAATGAAAAAAAACTATATATTAGCTATAGAATCTTCTTGCGATGACACTTCAGCTTCAGTGCTTTGCAATGATAAAGTACTTTCTAATGAGGTGGCAAATCAAGAGGTTCATAAACAATACGGTGGGGTAGTGCCCGAATTGGCTTCACGTGCTCACTTGCAAAACATAGTACCCGTAGTGGCTCAAGCACTCAAAAAAGCAGGGATAACCAAAGAAGAACTTTCGGCTATTGCTTTTACCAGAGGACCAGGATTAATGGGGTCGTTGCTCGTGGGGACTTCATTTGCAAAATCGCTGGCAATGGGACTAAATATCCCACTCATTGAAGTGAACCACATGCAGGCACATATTTTGGCACATTTTATAGATGAAGGACAGCCAAAACCCGAATTTCCTTTTCTCGCAATGACTATCAGCGGGGGGCATACCCAAATTGTGAAGGTAAACAGTTTTTTTGATATGGAGGTGCTAGGCGAAACTCTCGACGATGCAGTAGGGGAGGCGTTCGACAAAACAGCTAAAATATTAGGACTTCCTTACCCTGGTGGACCTCTCATTGATAAATATGCCCAAGAGGGTAACCCCAAAGCCTTTAGTTTTTCTAAGCCTAAAATATCAGGTCTTAACTTCAGTTTTTCGGGACTTAAAACAGGCATTCTCTACTTCATACAGAAAAACACTGAAGAAAATCCTAATTTCATAACTGAACATTTAGCTGATATTTGCGCTTCAGTACAACACACGATTGTGGAAATACTGATGAGCAAACTCAAAAAAGCTGTAAAAGAAACAGGTATCAAGCAAGTGGCTATTGGGGGAGGTGTATCGGCTAATTCGGGTATTCGCAATGCGCTCACAGCTTTAGGACAACAGTACGGTTGGCAAACCTTTGTGCCTAAATTTCAGTATTGTACCGACAATGCAGCGATGATAGGTATCGTAGGTTACCACAAGTTTTTGGAAGGAAATTTTGTAGCACAAGAAGTAACTGCCCAAGCGCGACTTTCTTTTAATTAGCAGATTTTTTAATTTATTTTGAAACATTCAAAATAAATTCGTACTTTTGTCTCCTAAATTATAAAAACCATTGAAACGATGAAGACAGAAACATCATTAAATGAAAAACAAGGGCACTGGATTCTCGCCAAGCTCGGCAAGAAAGTGTTGCGCCCAGGAGGAAGAGTACTCAGCGAATGGTTAGTAAAAAACTTAGAGATTACCTCCAAAGATGATATTGTAGAGTTTGCCCCAGGCTTAGGATTTACGGCTAATATAGCCTGTTCTTACAAGCCTTTCAGCTATACGGGAGTAGATATGAATGAGGCAGCTGCTGCTTTGGCTAAAAAGAATATTCACTATGAAAATGCACGTGTGATTGTAGCTGATGCCGCTGCTTCTACACTTCCCGATGCTTTTGCTAATAAAGTGTATGGAGAGGCGATGCTCACTATGCAACCTCTTGAACACAAAAAAGCTATTATTGCAGAGGCTTTTAGGATACTCAAACCAGGAGGTTATTACGCTATTCACGAATTAGGCTTACAGCCAGACAATGTGAGCGACGAGGTAAAAAACGATGTTTTTAAAGAACTAAGTGCCAATATACGTGTGCACGCACGCCCAATGACCCCCAGTGAGTGGAAAGCTCTTTTTGAAGAGCAAGGTTTTAAGGTGGTGAAAGAACAGCACAACGCAATGCTCCTACTTGAAAACAAGCGTGTATGGCAAGATGAAGGGATATTCCGCACGCTTAAATTCTTCTTCAATCTCTTTACCCACCCCGATTTGCGCAAACGCGTGATGAATATGAAGAAAACGTTTAGAAAACACCAAAAGAACTTAGATGCTATAGCTCTTGTTGTTCAAAAACCCCTTTAAACGATTTTACAAAAAAGCTCATATCTTTATAGGAAATTTCCTATAAAAATATGAGCTAAAAAAAGTAACAAATAAAAATAATTCTTCTCTTTTATTGGTCTTTTACAATTACGAGTTGTGCTTTTGAGCCTGTTGCTAAATCCCAACGGTTGCGTATAATGGTATTGCCTTTGTCATCCAGCACCATAAACTCGGCTGTATTAGGACCCGATTCGCCTTGGTTGAGCGCTAAAAACTCTACTTTGTTGAAGCCAGGTTTCAATTCTACTTTAAAACCTCTGAACTCTCCAAGGAGAAAAATGTCGCGAACTTCTTCTACTCCATTCACATATAAACTCACTCGATCGCCATCAATAGCAGCGAAGTCGCGACAATATACATTTACAAACTTCCCATTATTAGTGAAGTCACCAAAGAATTGGTCGCCTTTAGGTGCTTCGTAATCTTCTCGCTTATGGTCGTTCAGTACCTCATAATTAGGTTTGAACTCTACTTTACGCTGTACTAAATTGCTCTTTCCTGTAAAATCAATGCTTTTTTCGGGCATCTTCATCCAAGGGTTCTCCTCTTTTTTAGGAGCTACCCGCAGATTGATAGGCGTTCCCTTATACTCTAACTCAGGTGATTTCTCTAACGGAATGACAACTTTATTATCTTTTTTTTGTATTTCAAAAGGTTGAGCCTGAGCAGCTAAACCTCCTAATAAAAGTGATATGTACAAGCATAAATATTTCATAATGTTTGAGCATTTACTTTTTTTATAGCTATAATTATGCCAAATTTGCTATTCTGCCAATTCTTTCATACCTTTGCGCTTCATTATTAAGTATTTTTTTATGAAAAACATTACATTATTTGTAGCGCTATCTTCCTTTTTTATAGGAACTGCACAGGACGACCTTATCAAATCGGTAGCAGGTAACCACTCAGAAAATGCTGGTTTTAAGTTTACTACCGTTATCAACCTCGAACGCACCGACGTGAAAGACCAAGGTAGCAGCGGCACTTGCTGGAGCTATGCAGGGGCTTCGTTTATTGAAAGTGAAATGAAGCGTATGGGCAAAAAGCCTATTGACCTTGCTGAAATCTTCACTGCTCGCAATTGCTATATCGAAAAAGCTAAACAATACGTGCGTATGCACGGAAATTTAGATTATGGACAAGGAGGAGAGCTCCACGATGTAATTAATATGTACGCCAAATATGGTGCTGTGCCTCAAAATATTTATACAGGTTTGAACTACGGTACGACTCGTAATGATTTTGGTGAACTGCACGCTATCTTGAAAGGATTTCTTGAAGGAATGATAAAGAACGGAGAGAAAAAGAACAAACTCACTCCTAATTGGTTACCTGCTTTCACGGTGACCATCGATGCCTATTTAGGTGCAGTGCCTGAAAGTTTTATGTATGAAGGCAAAAAATATACTCCTCAGAGTTTTGCTAAAGAGCGCGTAGGTATCAATTCTGCCGACTATATAGAAATGGTATCGTATGCCGACCAACCTAAATACCAAAATGTATTTATGGCAGTACCCGATAACTGGAGCTTTGATTACGCTTACAATATCGCAATGACCGACCTTACAAAAACCATTGACAACGCTCTTAAAAAAGGTTATACGGTAGCGTGGGCAGCCGATGTGAGTGAGCGTTATTTCAGTTGGAAAAACGGAGTGGCTTTTGTGCCTGAAAAAGAAGTGAGTGAGATGAGTAACGAGGAAGCCTTGTATCTTTTTTCTAATCCTCCTACTGCCGAGAGAACCATCACTCCCGAGATGCGTCAGCGTGATTTTGACAACTATCAAACTACCGATGACCACGCAATGCACATCGTAGGGCTTGCCAAAGACCAAAACGGACGTGAGTACTACATCGTGAAAAATTCTTGGGGCTTGCGCAATGACTATGAGGGTTACTTGTATGTAACTAAAGCCTTTGTAGAGTTTAAAACTACTGCCATTATGCTTCACAAAGGCGGTGTGCCTAACGATATCCTCAAAGGGTGGAAAAAGTAGTATTTGTAATGCGAACTTGCTAATTAGCAATTATTTTATACTTTTGCCTCTAAATACAATATATTTATGGAAACACTCACTATTAAACCTCCTAAAGGAGTTACTCTAAATGATGCAAGAATAGCTCTTGAACGACTCAATTTTGAAATAGTAGAGAATCAGGAGTACACAATTTCTGATAGTTACAAAAATGAGTTGTACAATCGTTTAAGAGAATGGGAATTATCTCCAGAAACCGGAATCTCTTTAGATGAAGCCAGAAGATTAGCTTACGAAAAATATGGAAGAATATGAAGTAATATTATCTTCATTAGCTAATAAAGAATGGCTGAAAGTCATTGATTGGTATAATGATAAAAGAGAAGGGCTCGGTTTTGAAGTTTTTGACGAGATAGATGAATATTTGAAAAGGTTAAAAACATTACCTTATATAAATCGAATAGTAGAAGGTGAAATTAGATTATCAACTACTCCAAGATTTCATTTTGGAATATTCTATACTGTGAAAACAAATACTGTTTTTGTGATAGGTATACACAATCTAAGAGACGACTACCAAGATATTTTGAGAAGAGTATAATTTTTCTCTTCTTCTTTAAGAAATATCTAAACACTATTTAAAAGAAACAGAATAATTAATAAATTCAAAACATAATGAAGAAAAATATCTTTCTAATAGCACTTTTAGTGTTAAATCTTAGTTTTGCAGTTGCTCAAGCTAAAAACTCAAGGAAAGAGTACACAGCTGTAGATAACCACACCTATAAAAAAGGTGAAACATTAGTTTTTGGAGCACCTGCAAGAGGTGCTCAGTACGAAAATATCTTTATCAATGATATTATAACTACAGGTGACTATATTTCTATCTTTACTGGAGGTACTATCGAAGAGAAGAGCTCTGACAATGCTACTAAAGAGCAACTTTCAGCTTTAGGTAATAAGGCTACAATTAAACATTTTGCCAATGGTATAGACAATAATAAGTTGGTAGTTCTAAAATTAGATGATAAGAAAGAGATAAGAGCTTTCTTTGATAAGGCTTTACAAAATGGTGAAATCAAATCACAAACCCAAGATTTTCAAACTACAGCTGATAAAATCTTAGCCAATGCCGCCAGAGGTCAAGGAAATGGTAATGGTACTGTAAAGAGTTTTTCTCCTGATTTTGAGGTGAAAATTCTTTCAGTAGTAGGGGATAAGAAAGCTCAAACAGTAACTGTAAACCTCTTGATTTCTCATAAATTAGTACATCAAAGAGTAGGTATTAATAGTAGATGTAGTATGTTAGATGAAGCTAAAAGTAAGTGTTTTGATTATGAAGGTAATGAATATCCTTACAAAGAATTTGGACTTGGAAATGAAAAAAGTACATATCAGGCTTATAACATAATACCTACACAAGTTCCTTTAAAAGCTTTTGTTACTTTTAGACAAATATTACCAAGTGTTCAAGGTATGAGTTTTATAAGTATTCCTATTTCCTATAGAGCTGAAGATGGTGGAGATTGTGCTTCTGGAGATCTTGAACTTTCCAATATTGTAATAGATTGGAAATAGTAAATGAACCTAAAATAGGATAGCAAAATAAATCCCCGCAAGATTTACTATAAGTCTTGCGGGGATTTTTTGTCTCTACACGGCATTACTACAATACAGCAATACAAGAAATTTCTACTTCTACGGCTTTAGGCAATTGTGCTACTTGCACAGTTTCGCGTGCGGGTGCTGTTGCCTCGTTGAAATAGCGTGCATATACGCCATTTACTTGCGCAAATTGCCCCATATCGGCTAAGAAAATAGTGGTTTTTACTACATTCTCAAAAGTAGCTCCTGCCTCGGTGAGGATAGCTTTGAGGTTTTCCATTACTTGCTCGGTAGCAGCTTCTATACCTTTTACTACTTCACCCGTTGCAGGATTCACTGGTATTTGTCCTGATACGTAGAGCGTGTTGCCAGCTTTTACCGCTTGTGTGTAAGGTCCGATGGGTGCTGGCGCTTTTTCTGTAAAAATGATATGTTTCATATAGCTATTAGTTATTAGTCGTTATTTTGGTAAAGTTGGCTTTTAGAGTTCCTACGTTGCCTACTTTATCTTTGGTATTTACGATGAGCTCGTATTTATCGGTTTTAGTAGTGTCGATATCCCCAAAATGAAAGGTAAGGCATTTGTTTTTGGGTTCGTATTCAAAGAGTATCCACTCGCCATTGAGGGTCGCTGAACAAGAGGAAAAGCCACTGAAATTATCGCTTACTAAAATTTTGAGAGTATCGGCTTTTACGATACCACCATTTTTGAAATTCACCGCCTTGAGAGTGGGAGCAGTTACATCTTTGCGCAAGGTGAAAGTGCCAAAGTTGCGCACACGAGCTGTAAATACACCATCTTTATAAACGGTAGGCTCGTAAGTACCGCCACGTGAAAGGAACATTTTGCTGGCTTCTTCGGGGGTATAACTATCATCTTTAATAGTTACAGTAAAGTATTTCTGAGCAGGAATACGGTAATCACCTACGGTAATAGAATCTTTTTTGCTGGTGATGAGCATTTGCACATCCTCATAAAGAGTGTTTTCAGGTAAATAAACACTACCGTGATCTAATTCATAGTAGTTATCGCGAGTGGCTACCACCTGTTTGTTGCCCTTAGGTTCAGGGCGTGGAGTTTTTAGTATTTCGCGTTTGCCTTCTATAGGAATGTTGATAGTAGTGGCATTCCCTTTGAAATCTTCGGCTATAATAGTAACAGTGTATTGTTTGCCTTCTTCTATGGTAAGGTAGCCAAAATTGCTTTTGGTAGGAGGGGTAGGGTAGACGTCCAAACGGTTGTTAGGCAGTTTGTAAAGACGTTGTACCATCACTCTTTTTTGAGTATACATCTCGTAGTCTATCAGAGCGTTGAGGTAGCGTGTGTCGTTGTAATTCACCTTGTCTAAAACAGTTTGGAATTGTATCTCTCCATTGAGCAGGAGGGTTACTTTGTAGATGCCATTCCGGTGCATTGTCTCATTTTGGCGGTCAAAACCTTGAATACCAAATCCAATAGTACCAATAGCACTGATATTATCGGTGAGGTAGGTGCGGTCGGCTTGTAAAGTTTTGTTAATTTGTCGGGGGAGTTGAGTGCTTTCTATTTGAGCATCTTTGCCGAGTGAATAACCATAGAGGTTTATAATTTCGGGAGGAGTAGTATCTTCAATGAGGTCTTTAAAACCAAAAAGCAGTGGATTCCAGCCATTGTCGCTGGTATCGCGTACCTCAAAGTGTAAGTGAGGTCCTTGGCTCCCCCCTGTGTTGCCACTGAGGGCTACCCAATCACCTTGTGCTACGGGAAATTGTTTTTCGTCGAGGATAATATCAATGTCGTAAGTTTGTTGTGCATATTGTTTTTGTTTTACAAAAGCCTCTATTTCGGGAGCGTATTTTTGCAAGTGTCCATAAGTGGTTACATAGCCGCTGGGATGGGTGATATACAGCATTTTACCATAACCATACGGACTTACTTTGATACGAGAGATATAGCCTTTATCGGCAGCCAAAACTTGCAATCCTTCGCGACTTTCAGTTTTTAAGTCGATACCACCGTGGAAGTGATTAGGGCGCAATTCGGCAAAAGTACCTGCGAGTAAAGGTTTGGTATTCAGAGGAATGATGGGTTTAAATTCTTGACCTTTTAAGGTAAGAGGTAAGGAGTAAGAAATAAGAGATAAGAGGATAGTTAAGTGATAAGTGATAAGTTTTTTCATTCTTTGCTAATAAAAGTTTTGCATATAAAACGGCGCAAAAGTAAGAATAATTTGTCAATTAGCCAATTTGTAGATTTGTCAATTTGTAAAATGTACAAAAAAAACTTTGTTGAAATCTCTAAATTTCAACAAAGTTTAATAGTTATTGTTTGATACCTTACCTATAAGGTACTAATATTTAAATCTTTTAAATCTAAGGAAGCCCCTATTTCTAAGAGGTGAAGGCGACGATGGTCGTCTTTGAATTTGCGTTTGGCAGCTTCTTTATCAATTTTAATTACAGGGAAGGTGTCGTAATGCACACCCAACACATTACCTACTTCTACAAAGCGAGCGGCTGTAAGAGCATCACGCACCCCCATAGTATAGTTGTTACCGATAGGGAAAATTGCCAGATTTACCTTGTATTGGTGAGGGATAATTTTCATATCGTAGTGCAAGGCGGTATCTCCTGAAATGTAGATAGTATCATCGTTGTAATCAATCAAGAAACCAGCAGGATTGCCTCCATAAGAACCATCGGGGAAAGATGAAGAATGTTCGGCTTTAATCATCTTGATTTTCACTTTGCCATCTACAAATCGGTGAGAGCCACCGAGGTTCATAGCGTGACCAGTAAGCCCTAATTTTTCGTAGTGAGTGAGAATTTCGGGATTGGTAATCAGTTGAGCACCTGTGCGTTTGGCAATAGCTTCTACATCGGCAATATGGTCACCGTGGGCGTGAGTGATGAGGATGTAATCTGCTTTGATAGAGTTTATATTAATGTGTGAAGCCAAAGGGTTAGGGCTAATAAAAGGGTCTACAAGAAAATGAGTCCCATCAATGTCTATATTCACGCAAGCGTGACCTAAATAAGTTACTTTCATAATGATTTTTTATAGGTTATCAACAAGGCAAAGGTAGTGATTTATTTTTTAAAGTGCAAAATAATTTAATAATTGGCAAATTGGCTAATTAGCAAATTATTCTTATCTTTGCCGCCGCAAAATATAAAAAATATCACAATGGTTTTACCTATTATAGGATATGGCGACCCTGTGCTTAGGAAAGTAGGGGAGGATATTACCCCTGATTATCCTGAGCTTAAAGCGCTTATCGCCAATATGTACGACACTATGCGTCACGCTTATGGTGTAGGCTTGGCTGCCCCACAAGTAGGGCTTGCTATACGTTTGTTTGTAGTAGATGCCTCTCCGTTTGCTGAGGACGATGACTTAACAGCTGAAGAACAAGCGTTTTTGAAAACCTTTCAAAAAACTTTCATCAATGCTAAAATCACCGAAGAAACAGGTGATAAATGGAATTTCAATGAGGGTTGCCTCAGTATTCCAGGGGTGCGTGAAGATGTGAGCCGCCACAAGCAAATCACTATTGAATACCTTGATGAGGATTTCAAACCTCAAACACTCACTCTTGATGGTTTGGCAGCGCGTATTGTTCAGCACGAGTACGACCATATAGAAGGCATATTGTTTACTGATAAACTTTCGGCTTTCAAAAAACAGCTTATCAAAAGCAAGCTGAACAATATTATGAAAGGGAAGGTGAAGGTAGATTACAGAATGAAATTTTCAAATGCTAAGTAAATAATCAATATTAAAAATATAAAAATGAATTTAACGAAAATACTTGCCATATCGGGAAAACCAGGTTTGTATCATTTAGAAACGCAAACGCGTACAGGATTTTTAGCTACTTCTTTAGCCGATGATAAACGCATTTCGGTAGGGATTCGCAATAATGTGAGTTTGTTATCAGAAATAGCTATCTACACTATGGAAAAAGAAGTGCCTTTAAGTGAAGTATTTAAAAGTATGAAAACTTTAGAAGAAGGCAAAGAAGCGAGTATCTCAGCAAAATCGGATGGTGCTACTTTAGAGGCTTATTTTGCTAAAGTACTTCCTAGCTATGATCGTGATCGCGTATATGCGAGTGACATTAAGAAAGTAATACAATGGTATAATTTGCTGCTCAAAAAAGGGTTTTTAGAAGAAACTTCAACGGAGAAAGAAGCATAAAAAAGAGGCTGTAAGAATTAATTCTTACAGCCTCTTTTTTATTTAAACTTCATTTTTGTATGAAAGCTGATTACTCAGCGTTTTCAGTGTTATCGATAAGTACTTGTCCACGATAGTAAAGTTTACCTTCATGCCAGTGAGCACGGTGGTACAAGTGGTTTTCGCCCGTTGTAGGGTCTTTTGCAATTTGTGGAACTACTGCTACGTCGTGAGTTCTTCTCTTATCTCTTCTTGTTTTTGATTGTCTTCGCTTAGGATGTGCCATTGCTTAATATTTATTTATCAGTTATTAATTTTTTTAAACTTTCCCATCGTGGGTCTATAGCTTCAGGAGCTATATGGTTTTCTTTTGGGGCTAATGCTTCAAGTTTGTCTAATACCTCAGAGTGCATTGAACCATTGAGTACATCGGGATGTACGCGTTTTGCTGGGATTGATAGTACAATGAGTTCATAAAGATACTGAGCTATCTCTAATTGATGTTCGCCGTGAGGGAGTATTAGCAACTCTTCGTCGTCATCGTTGTATTCTTCACCGAATTTTACTACCAAGAACAATTCACCAGTTATAGGTAAATCAAAAGGTTCATTAGAAACATCACAATTCACATTCACTGTTCCTTTGTTGTGAAAGTGCAATTCCATAAGGTTGCTCTTTTTTTCTAAATCTACAGTGATAGTTTGTTGAGTATCGTTTATTTCATCAAAACTGAAAAGTTCTAAAAACTTTTTATCAATATTGTAAATAAACTGATGTTTTCCTTGTTTTAAGCCTGCAAAAGAAATAGTATAATCTTTTAACTTTCTCATTCTCTACAAGTTCAGTAATTGATTGCCTATCTTTTGAGGCGCAAAGGTAAGAATTTTCAGTGAACTACCAAAAAAAAAGTAAAAAAGTTCCTAAATAAAGCCGTCAGCATCTTTGTTGGCAACTAATCTAAAACCTTCACCGTGGATGTTTATGATTTCTACTTTTTCGTCTTTTTTGAGTAATTTTCTCAGTTTAGCGATATATACGTCCATACTACGAGAGGTGAAATAGTTGTCGTCTTTCCATATTTTAGAAAGAGCGAGTTCTCGTGACATAAAGTCATCAGTATGTAGAGCGAGGAGGCGCAAGAGTTCATTCTCTTTAGGGGAGAGTTTCATAGGCTCTTCGTCTTTGTATTTAAGGATACGCAATTTAGTATTGAGGAAGAAATTACCTATTTCAAACTCAAACTTATTGTTGTCGACCATTGTCTCAATGTTTTTGCGTTGTAACATTGAGCGTATTTTCATTAAGAGAATTTCGGAATCGAAGGGTTTGTTGAGGTAGTCGTCGCCACCAGATTTATATCCTTTGATTACATCTTCGCGCATAGTGCGAGCTGTAAGGAAAATGATAGGGATTTTTTCGTTTTTCTCACGGATTTCTCTTGCAAGGGTAAAGCCATCTTTGTAAGGCATCATTACATCGAGGATGCACATATCGAAGAGTTCTTTTTTGAAAAGCTCAAAGCCTTCCATACCATTTTTAGCTAAGGTTACATCAAAGCCACTCATTACTAAGTAGTCTTTGAGTACAGTGCCAAAGTTAGGATCATCTTCCACTAAGAGGATGCGTTTATCCTCAGAGGAGGGTTTGGCAGGGTAATAGTTTCCGTTCATATTCATTTTTTTATTTGTTTTTAGTTATTTTTTGAGTTTATTTTATAGCACTCATATTATGGGTAGCTTGATAAAAAAAGTAGATCCTTTACCTTTTTCACTCTCTACATAAATACTTCCTTGATGGTATTCTACAATGCTTTTTACATAAGCAAGCCCTAAGCCGTGCCCTTTTACGTTGTGTAAATCACCTGTGTGTTCTCTATAGAATTTATCAAAAATATATTTAGCACCTTGTTTGCTCATTCCTTGACCTTTATCCTTGATGCGGATGAGGATTCTATTTTTAATATTTTCAGTATAAATATCTATGATAGGAGCTTCAGGTGAATACTTGATGGCGTTTTCGATTACATTTATAAATACATTAGTAAGATGCGATTCATTAGCTGATATATCACTGTTGTCTGCCAAGAAGTGAGTGTGTATTACTCCACCTCGTTCGTTGAGCATCACTTGTACGTGGGTAATGGCATTTGTGATGAGGTCGTGTACATCTAAAGGTTCACGTTCTAATTGCAAATTACCTTTTTCAAGACGTGATATTTGCAAGATATTTTCTACCTGAGCGAGCATTCGTTTGTTCTCTTGTTTAAGGATTTTCACGTAATGCATTACCTTGTCGGGGTTGTTTAGTGCAATAGGACTCTTGAGAGTATCGAGTACTAAGTTCATTGTAGCGATAGGAGTTTTGAACTCGTGAGTCATATTGTTGATAAAGTCTGTTTTTATTTCAGAAATGCGGCGCTGGGTAACTAATTGGTTTAAAGTAATAATAAATACCGCAATAATGATAAGCATAAAAACAGTAGAAAGACTTGCTATCTCTATAATTGATGACAATACAAAACGCTCTCGTTGAGGGAATATTACAGCTAATTCATAAAGAGAATCGTCGTTGCTGTTAGCTCCAAAAAGCAAGGCTCTGTATTCTTTGGTTTCATTGGGTTCAAAGTACTTAGAATGTATTTTTGAAAGTACGTTTTTATTGTATATAGCAAACTCAAAATGCAAATTGAGTTCCCTTTTTCTTAATTTTTCTTCAATGAGTTTTTGAATCTGAGGGAGCGATACACGCTCGCTTATAGATTGTTGGCGAATAATACTCTTAAAGGACTCTTCAATCATCAAACGCTCTATCTCAGGCAATTCACTTAGTTTTTCATAAGCTTTTACTAGATATGAATTGTTGTCTAATTTTTCTGTATTTAAAAAATTAGTATCTAAATTGTTATTAGATGGATGGGTAGTTGTTATAGGTAGCTCATAATCTTCATCTAAAACACCGTGATCATAAGCGAAAGATTCTCTATTATCTTTGTTGTTTTGTATAAAAATAAAATCGTGTAAAAGAGGATCTCTAAGTTTAAGTGTGCTGTCATTTTCTCTTAAAAAGATGATTTGAGCTACATATTTATCTACTTCATCTTGCTCAATTTTCTTTACTACATTGTTGAGAGCTTGTTGAATAGAGTAAGTGAAAGCCTCTTCTTTATCATCAATTGCCATCTTAATCCAATATCCTTGAATAAAGATAATTCCAACAAGAGATAAACTTGTGAGGACTAAAGCTACTATGTATAAACGTCTATTCATCGCGCAAAGTTAATACAAAATATTAAAAAAACAATAATAAGTCTTAAAAAAACTTTTATCATTAAAATAAAAAGTTTCGAAATTCTAAGTAAATAAAAAGGCGAAACCTTTAAAATCTATAAAAAAATCCCTTAAAGTATAATGTTACTTTAAGGAATTTTTTGTTAACTGCATATTGTTTGTTTAGTCGAAAAGTGTTCCTTGTTTTGCAGGATGTACTTTTCCTAAGTGTTTGTAAGCCAACTCAGTTACTTCACGTCCGCGAGGGGTGCGTACAATGAAGCCTTCTTGAATGAGGAAGGGTTCATACACCTCTTCAATAGTTTCAGCACTTTCGGATACAGCGGTTGCCAAAGTGGTGATTCCCACGGGACCTCCTTTAAATTTATCGATGAGAGTGGAGAGGATTTTGTTGTCCATCTCGTCTAATCCGTGTGCATCTACATTTAAGGCTTTGAGTCCAAAACGGGTAATAGCAATGTCTATTTGACCATTACCTTTTATCTGTGCAAAGTCGCGAATACGGCGTAAAAGGGCATTGGCAATACGTGGGGTACCTCTACTTCTACTTGCTAATTCTATAGCAGCTTCCATAGAAATCGGGACTTTGAGGATGGAAGCACTACGCTGAACGATATCAGCTAAAAGTTCAGTAGAATAATATTGCAATCGACTTTGAATACCAAAACGCGCACGCATAGGAGCTGTAAGTAGCCCTGAACGGGTAGTTGCTCCTATAAGTGTAAAGGGATTGAGGTTGATTTGTACAGTACGGGCATTGGGTCCTGACTCTATCATTATATCAATCTTGTAGTCCTCCATAGCTGAGTAGAGATACTCTTCGACTAGAGGACTCAAGCGGTGTATCTCGTCGATAAAAAGTACATCACGTTCTTGCAAATTAGTGAGTAATCCAGCTAAATCACCAGGTTTATCGAGTACAGGACCTGAAGTGATTTTGATACCTACGCCCAATTCGTTAGCTAAAATATGAGCGAGGGTAGTTTTTCCGAGCCCTGGAGGTCCGTGAAAAAGAGTATGATCAAGCGCTTCGTGGCGCATATTAGCAGCTTTTACGAATACTTTTAAGTTTTCTAAAACTGCTTCTTGCCCCGCAAAATCATCAAACGACAAAGGGCGCAAGGCTCTTTCTATATCGAGTTCTTGCGCCGAATAATTTTCTTTATTTGGATCTAAGTTTTTATTCAAGCCTTTAAGATTTAGGAGATAGCATCACTTCATATTACGAAGATTGATTACTTCTTGCTGAGTGAGACGACGCCAATGACCACGAGGTAAATCTTTTTTAGTGAGCCCAGCAAATACTACGCGATCGAGTTTTTCTACTTGATAGCCTAAGTGTTCAAAAATACGGCGTACAATACGATTGCGACCGCTATGGATTTTAATACCTATTTCATTTTTAGGTTTATCGTTTACATAGCTAATTTCATCTACTTCAATAAAACCGTCTTCTAACTCTAAACCATCTTGAATCTTCATAAAATCTTTGTAGTCGAGTTTACGGTCGAGAATTACGTGGTATATTTTGCGCACACCGTGAGTGGGGTGAGTAAGTTTTTTGGTAAGTTCACCATCATTGGTAAGCAATAACAAACCTGTAGTAGCTCTGTCTAAACGACCTACAGGCAAGATGCGTACATTAGTGGCATTTGCGACCAAATCCATTACAGTTTTGCGTCCTTTCTCATCATTGGTGGTGGTGATAAAACCTTTAGGTTTGTTGAGCAAGATGTATTCTTTCTTTTCAGAAGAAAGGAGTTTGCCATCAAAACGAACTTCATCGGTAGGTTTTACGCGGTAGCCAAGGGTTGTCATCACTTCACCATTTACAGTTACATTACCTGCGGAAATGTACATATCGGCATTGCGACGTGAACAGATACCTGCATCGGCGATGAATTTGTTCAAGCGCACTTCGACTGGATTGTCGGCAGGGTAATCAATAGGAGCTTGGTTATAAGGTTTGTAGGTGTTGTTATAAGTTTTTCTATTGAAAGGTTTTTTGTAGTTGTTGTTTTGGTTATAACCTTCATTGCGGTTGTAATTTTCATTACGATTATAGCCTTCATTACGATTGTTATTAGGCTTGCTATACCCATCATTCTTTTTGAAGTTAGGGTTATAAGGTTTTTTATTTTCAGAATTATAACCGTTGTTATTGAAACGATTATTGCCATTATTCTCATAGCGATTACCGCCATTATTCTCATAACGATTGCCACCATTATTGTCGTAACGGTTACCATTGTTATTGTTATAGCGGTTGTTACTATTATTGCTGTAACTACGCCCTTCGTTCTGTCCGTAAGTTTTCTTTTTGAATGAACTATTGCTGTTGTTGCGATTGTTACCGCTGTTGTAAGAAGAATTGTAAGGCTTTTTCTCTGAATTCCCATTAGAGGAATAGCTATTCTTCTTGTAGTTGTTGTTAAATTTTTTGTTTTCCATATAAAATTAAATCTCTCTATTAAGGGCGAATTGTTATTCGCCTCTACAAATTTTAGGCTAAGGCTTCAGAACCTCCTACAATTTCGATAATTTCACCAGTAATAGTAGCCTGACGGGCTTTGTTGTAGGTGAGAATAAGCTCATTTTTAAGGTCTTGAGCATTGTCGGTAGCCTTGTGCATAGCCGTCATACGTGCGCCGTGTTCTGCTGCTACCGAGTCGCGTAAAGCTTTAAACAATTGTGTTTTGAGTGAACGTGGAATGAGTTCTTCTACAATTTCTTGTTTAGAAGGCTCATAGATATAATCGGTATTTAGTTCTTTGTTATTTGTTTTAGTAGTAGCAATGGGCTGTATAGGCAAAAATGTTTCTTCGGTAAGGATTTGAGTAGCTGCATTCTTAAAGCTGTTGTACACTAATACAATCTGGTCGTATTTACCTGAAGTGTATAATTCCATCAGTTCTTCAGCTAAAGTAGCAGCTGTAGCAAAGGTGAGCTTATCGAAAATATCGCTGTTATGAGCTATAATATTGTCATATTTTCTTAGCACATCATTACCCTTTTTCCCTATGGTATAGAGTTGTACGAGCTTACCTTTATAGGTAGTTTGTTGTAATTCTAAAGTCTTTTTTATCACACTAGCATTGAATGCCCCACAGAGTCCTCTGTTGGAAGTGATGGGCACTAAAAGTACTTTTTTTACCTCTCCTTTGCGTGGGTTATAAACGTTCTCATCACCCAAAGCAGCGCTAAGGTGTTCTAACAACTGCTTGAGTTTATAAGCATAAGGTTTCATCGCCACAATGGCATCTTGAGCCTTTTTTAATTTGGCTGCTGACACCATTTTCATCGCTGCTGTGATTTGCATCGTTGAACTTACTGATGAAATTCTGCTACGTATTTCTTTTAAATTTGCCATTTTATTAGGTAAGAGATAAGAGGTAAGAGGTGATCTCTATATACCATATTTACCACTAATCATTAACTATTTGTTATTTAATTGTGCTTGAAATTCAAGTGTGAGCGCATAGCTCTCTTCTATAGAAACTAACTTTCGGCTGCTGTTTCCAAGGTTTTTACCTTCTTTTGTCCAAAGTGGAGGAAAGAACGAAAAGACTTTGTCGGCATTAGCTTGCGCTACTTCTTCTTTACAACCATTCCAATAAGAACCTTCATAGAACATTTGTAGGTCGCCTGCAAAAGCCCAATTAAGGAAATCAGAATAGGTGCAATCCATATCTTCCCACTGCAATGTATCGGGGGCTAAATAGAATATTTTGCCTAAACTTTCTTCACTGAGCCCACCACCATTAATAGCAAAATACCCACCGAGTACATCGTCGGCAATGAGAAGGAAACGAGGTTGCTCGCCATAATTATCAAACGATATACCTCTTTGCAATCTTTCACAGCCAGAACCCAAAATACGTATCCAACCACCATCAATGAGTATACCACCTGTTTCGTAGATGATAGCACCCATAGGAGAACGAGTGGTTACTTGAGCTCTTACAAGCTCTTCTTCAGCGCGTTTGATATCGCGTGGAAGTATTTCATAAGGGTTAGTTGCTTCTTGCAACCATTCTTGTACTAAGTCCCAACCAGGTTCTTCGGTATTGATAAGTTCTTCTAAGGTTTTCATTTAGTTATTTTGCGTATTTTTCACTCAAATCTTGGGCTACCTTTTCAAGAGTAGCTGTAATCTCATCGGTGAGTTTGCCAGCTTTGAGTTGGTCTAAAATATCACGATGAGATACATTAAGGAACTCTAAGTATTCTTTTTCGAATTCTTTAACTTTATTTACAGGTACTTGACGCAATAAATTTTTAGAACCTGCATAAATAATTGCAATCTGATTTTCTACAGGGTAAGGGTCGTTTTGTGGTTGTTTTAAGATTTCCACATTGCGTTTTCCTTTTTCGATAACCCCCATAGTAGCCGCATCGAGGTCAGAACCAAATTTAGCAAAAGCTTCGAGCTCGCGGTATTGAGCTTGGTCTAACTTGAGGGTACCAGCTACCTTTTTCATAGATTTAATCTGAGCAGACCCTCCCACGCGTGATACGGAAATACCTACATTGATAGCAGGGCGTACACCAGAGTTAAACAAGTCAGATTCCAAGAATATTTGTCCGTCGGTGATAGAAATCACGTTAGTAGGGATATAAGCTGATACGTCGCCTGCTTGAGTTTCGATAATAGGTAAAGCAGTAAGTGAACCACCTCCTTTTACGAGTGGAGCGATGCTTTCGGGGAGGTCATTCATTTGGCGTGCAATGGTGTCATCGGCAATTACTTTGGCAGCACGTTCTAACAAGCGAGAGTGCAAGTAGAAGACGTCACCAGGGTAAGCTTCACGTCCAGGTGGGCGGCGCAACAAGAGCGATACTTCACGGTAAGCCACCGCTTGTTTAGAAAGGTCGTCGTAAATGATGAGTGCAGGGCGACCCGTATCGCGGAAGTACTCGCCAATAGCAGCTCCTGCAAAAGGCGCATATACCTGCATAGGAGCTGGATCGGAAGCATTAGCCGCCACGATAGTAGTAT